>Ga0123342_1010349_pt1 | contig 10743 bp, 2 predicted proteins | sample Turbeawhitnodule_FD_89960 | JGI IMG/M metagenome (GOLD analysis project Ga0123342, IMG submission 89960) | Root nodule microbial communities of legume samples collected from Mexico - Turtle bean Mexico white nodule | ecosystem: Host-associated > Plants > Roots > Nodule | place: Mexico: Nepantla... | reverse complement strand
ATAATTAAATAATAATTAAATTTAGAGATAAAAAATAAGTAGTCATTATATTGACTAAATTAGATATTGATTTAGAGACTAAAAAATTACTAATATTTAAAATGATTTCTATTATTAATAAAAATAAAATGATTTTTAAATTAGTATCTAAATTAGCTATCAAAATTTTAGTTATTTATATTTTATATTTTAATTTAGTCTCTAAAAGACTAAGAAAAACTAAATTAAAATATAAAGTAGTTAGTAATTAAACTCTTAGTAACTAATAGTTAAATACAAATTTAAAATCTACTTTATAATATTTTTATTAATAATAAAAATTACGTTAAATATTAATAATTTTTGTAATTTATAAAAGTGACGAGAGTGTGTTGAAAGAAAATGTAAACATATCACTACCCTACATTAAACCCAATGTAAATATATGAAAGCATATTATAGTCTAAACTATATACAAAATGAAAATTGTATTTAAAAGCTTTATATCATTTAGAAGTTTCCACAATACATCGATCAAAACTTGTTTTGTTTCTCACTCTCTATGGATTATTTTTAATCTTTATCATTCAATTTTAAGGCAACTGTAATTTAGTTATTCTTTTAATTTAAGGTTATAACTTGTAATAAAAACAAAACAAATCACTTGAGCATTTTAAAAAGACAGACAAAGAAGAACACTTCTTTTCTTTTAAAAAAAAAATAACAGATGAAGAGGTAGGAGAAAGTACAAAAATAGAAAAGTCTCGACAGAATCACGTCCCACAAAGAATTTAATTTACTCAATCATAATTAAACTTTAATTCATTTTACCTTTATGGGTAAATAAAGAAACACTCCACTTTATTCATAATACTTGAATAGTTCTTATGGCTAACCACCAAATCTACAATTTGCTTGCAATTTGGGAATTGGATCTATCGCGAAATCGAAGATGTTCCCACTCCTCATCATTGATATTCCTAAAGTATTGATTCACCATTTCTTCATCAACAAGCTCAAGTTTCGAAGGCTCCCACTATCAACAATACAAAATGAAAGTGCCAAAACAAAATATGTTTAAAAAAAATATTCAATCGTCAGATTGAGAGAAAAACATCATAGAATGAATTATAATTCAATTGAAATAATGGAAGGTCCTAGAAGTATACATGACTAACTTTACTTTTTTGAATTTAAAGTAATCTGCTCAAACTCTTATGTATTGAAGTGATATTTTATATATTAATATTCAATTTTTGATTAAAAAAAAATATTTAAAGTATACTTGCAGAAATGGAATATGAGATATTATCTTGTACCTTGGGCTTGTTGTCTTTGTCGAATAGCTTTGCTCGGGAACCCTTTTGAGTATATCCAAGAAAAGAATTGTTACATCATTGAAAACTAATCTCTATATATATTTATACAGTCTTAATAATTATAACTTTATTAGTGATAAAATATAGCAACTTTATTTTAAAGATGACACTTACAAACTGATTAAAACTTTCCAACTCCAATAATTTACAGACATTTTTTTACCGCGAATATAATCTATCTCTAGAAGAAAACATCTTATTCATGTACTTTTATCAAATGTTTTCATTAATCACTTTTAAAGTGTTGGATAAAACTAGTTAATAAACTAGTTAGAAGCTATAAATCAGTTTGAATTGAAACTTATAAATTCATAAGTTGAAAAGTTAACAAAATTAAGGTTAAATATATTTTTCGTCCTTATACTTTTATGTAAGATTGATTTTCATCACTAGTCCAAATTTTAAACCTTCTAGATATTTGTAGTGAGAAAATTATTAAAATGATTTTTTTTAAAAAAAATTGGTGACAAATGGATTTTCAACTTAGTTTAATATTTTAAAATATTTCATGCAGATTTATTATTAACGTAAAAGTTATAATATTATAATATAATAACTCATTCTAATAATTTTTGTAGTACAATTTAGAAGATCTAAAATTTAAACTAAAAAGTCAAAAAACTAATTTCACGTGTGTTATAGTAGAGAAACGAAAAAATATATTAACCTGAAAATTAATATTAACTAAAAATGTTTATTAGAATTAGTTTATAAATTTAAAATGATATATTTGATCATTTAAGATTATTTATGATAAGTTTGTGTATCTAGCGGATCTAGTTTATAAATTACTAAAATAACTTATTAAACACACTTTTATTAATATTTCTCATCCAAATCAAATTTATTTTAACTCTTTGAATTTATTTTGTTTAAGAATTCAAGTAATGTTTTATAGGGAAATATTTACCTCATAGACATTATTGCCAAAAGTTCCTCTGAGGAGGTGGCAGACAATATTATAGTCTTGATAAAGACATTGTTCAATCTTTTCTAACCGGCCTCTCCTAATCTAACAATCATTAAAATTGCAAAATTTGTAAGAAAATAAAATAAAAAATTATTTGGAAAGTTCTTATGATAAAAGATACTATAAATAGTAATATTGATTAATATTTAAATGGAGATATAATTAAACAATTCTAGAAAATTATTGAATAAAAATAATTTAAAAACAAAAAATAACTAATTATTATATAAATTAAATGAAATATTTATTTTATAAATTAAAAAATTATTAGTATATAAAGTAGTTTTTAAATTTATAAACTAGTTTCTAAATTGATATCTCTAATTAGCTACCAATTTTAGAATTTAATGGTACTTAATTAGATACCAATTTAAAAACTAATCTATAATTTTTATTAATAATAAAAATTAATTTAAATATCAATAATTATTTTAATTTTCAAAATAATATGTAATTTAGTCAATATAATAATTAATTATTTTTTATCTTTATAAATAATTTTTATGTAATGATTTTTTTAAATGGAATATGTTATTTTATTAGTAAAAGACAAAGAGAGTAAATAATTATATGTGAAAATTATAATAACAATGAGAGTAATGTTAATTGATTTTTTGTTGTACTTACTAATTTCAGAAATATCTTGAGGCTAACAGGACAAGATGAACGCATGTAGCTTAATGCATTTGTAATCCATTTTTTAGCTCCAATTTGTAATTCATGTTCCTATAAAACATGATCATATGATTGAAAATTATACTAAGCATTGAACATTGTAAAGGAGAAATGATCAAAATATCTTACTTGATGCAGAGATACTTACCAATGATTCAATTATTTCTTCCACAGTCTCCTTTGAGAAACATTTGTTTATAACTTCCAAACTTATTTTTGGTACCATGAAAACCATTAATTTGTAATTCAGTAAGCGTTTCAATTATCAAAAAAACAGAAAATCTCAAGAGAATGATTTACCTCCTAAAAGGACTGTCTTCTCTCACGTTTGGTTTCTCTGCGAAGGTTTTTATTAGTGCAGAAATTGTTGAAACATTTGGAGAATTAAGAACTTGTAAGGCATTTTCCAACGACTCTAGCTTCTGTTGCACATAAAAAAATACTTTTATTTGTATGGATTTATAGTTCTTAAAAATTACATTATAAAATCAATTACAGTCAAACTTATAATCAAAGAAGTGTATGAAAGATTACAATTAGCTTCTGTTGCACATAAAAAAAATTATTTGTATGGATTCATAGTTCTTAAAGATTACGTTACAGTGAAACTTATTATGAAAGTTTATGAATAATTGAGGAAGAAGTGATAGTTTTACTATTGAAGGCACAAAATGTGTGGCTAAACCACATGCTGCTATTTCTGCTCCATCCAATCGTGCTCCAGTCAACCCTAGGTATTCCCCTTCATAAAATTAAACCAAAAAAGTAAAATTGCAAATTAATATCAATGCACAAAAGGAAAAGGTAATACAGTACATTTTCTAAAGATTATTAAGTAATTAATAATATTATATTAATATAATTTTTTTGTATATCTCTTTATATATATAAAAGTTACTTCAAAACCTTTTCCAATCAGTTTATTTGAGTGAAAAGTGAGAGATGCATATTGGTAGAGATTTAAGCAGCTTACCAAAATAGCCAGGAAGTCTAGAAAGGAAGTAGTTGGCTCCCACATCTGGAAAATGTCCTATAGATGCCTCTGGCATTGCAAATATCTTCAAATAATACATAAAACATATTATGAAAAGGATTCATAACAAATTAAAATAGACTTAATTTTGTAACATAAATCTTTGAATACTAAATACTTCCATAATAATATTAAGTAGAGAACAATGTAAAATATAATCAAGGGGATTGGAATCCAGAATCAGTGGTGTGAGGAAGTAGGAACAATAACATATGCAATAAAAAACCACTTTAGGAACACTTTGTCTAAGAGTTGAGTGTTGAAAATTAGCTTAAATAATATAACCTTCTAGAGCTTTATTGACCAAGACAGTGTGATGCTTACTAAAATCTTGTCAGAAGAAGAAATCAAAGACCTTGTGTAGGATTGTGAGGTCTTGGGCCCGATGGGTCCTACTTCAGTTTTATAACATTTTCTTGAAAAATCATAAAGGAAGATGTGTTCAAAGAAGAACATAACTTTTATAGATGGGGCAAGTAACCTAGGGAAAGTAATGCATCATTTATCACTCTCACGGGTAGAAAATTGGGTTGTGTGTACAAGATAATATTGAAAATATTATCAAATAGATTGAAAAAGCTAATTCACGAAGTCATAGATCATAAATAATCGATTTTAGGAAAGCTAGAGAGTTATTGGATATTGTTATGGTGACAAATGAGGTGGTGGATGAAATTATGAGAAAAAATCATAGGGAAGTCATAGTTAAAAGTTGATTTTGAGAAGGTGTACAATTCAACTTGGTTTTGTATTATATGTTGGAGAGATTAGACTTTTGGAAAAAATTGATCATGTGGGTTAAAGGGTGTACGAAATTTGTATCTATATTTATTTTGGTAAATGGGAGTCTTGTAGACCAATTTATTTAATCTAAAGAGCTTAAACAAAGAGATCATGTAACACTACTCTTATTTCTTATTGTAGTTGAGGGCTTAGCAGACCTAGTTAGGCAGGTTGGAGTCATAGGTAGGTTACATGGCTTTCAAATAGGAGTCAGTGGAGTAGGGGAGTAGAGGTATAAATATATTGTAGTTTGCAACAAAAACTCTCTTTTTGTGCACCATATATACACAAAATTTAATGGTTACAAAGAGCATTCTTTGCATTTTTTTTAATTAACATCAGGGTCAAGGGCAAATTTTAACAAAACTAAGCTAAGTGGAATTAGAGTATATCATCACACATTGGACACATTTTCAGCGCCTTATTCACTACAAGAAAATCATGAAATAGAAACTAATTTTAGAAACAAAATATAATTAGTTGTTATAGTGACTAAATTAGAAATCATTTTAGAAACTAAAAAAAAATGGTTTCTAAATTAGTTTCTATTATTGTTAAATAGTTTCTAAATTGGTATCTAATTAGCTACCAAGGTTTTAACTACCACTAAATTTGGTAGCAAAAACCTTGGTTGTTAATTAGATACCAATTTAGAAACCATTTAACAATAATAGAAACAAATTTAGAAACCAAAATTATTTTTATTCTCTAAAATGGTCTCCAATTTAATCACTATAATAACTAATTATTTTTTGTCTCTAAAATTGGTTTCTATTTTATGATTTTCTTGTAGTGATTGTAGTTAAATGTCCGTACCATCACATATTTTGGTGTTATGGTTGAGACAAATAAAAAAAATTCACTTTGGGATTCGCATGCTACAAAACATTAAAAAAAGGCTTGCGAAGTGGAAAACATGACCTTCGCTGGTAGAATAATATTGATAAAGTTAGTTATCATAGTTTTAGCCTTGCTTTTTATGACAATGTTTAAATCTAAAGAAAAAGCGAGCTAGGGAATAAAAGATATGAATACATTTAATTTAGTCCTATTAGAAAAATGGAAATGGAGATTGGAGGCAAAAATAGATGGTTAGTCGAAAGAAGTCTTAGATTCAAAATATGGATCCTAGAGAAGTCTAAATAGTATAAAGAACATGAGCTCGATCTTGTGTGTGAGAAAGCAAAAAAATCACAATTGGTTTAATAATATATAGCTTGGTCTAAAGGAAATGAAAATCAAATCAAGTTTTGAGAAGATAATTAGGCGAGTTAGAGATCTTTTATTGATAATCAGTTCTGTGCAAATTCATTAAATAAAGAAAGTAGTTTAAGGAACATGATTCTTTGTTGTGGGAGGTAGGAAGTGGAAGCTATAATGACGCAGAGAGTGGTTTTAGTGGCAAAGAGGCCAACTGGATAATTTTATGGACGAGCTAGGGGACTACTCTATCTAGGAAGGAAGAGAAGATACATGAAAATGGAAGCATAATGAAACTAATATCTATATTGTCAAGTTAAACACATAATAAACTTGGAAATACTATGGTGGGGGATGAAGTGTATATATTAGAAGAATTACAAAGCATTAAAGTTATGTCATTGGCTCTATATTTTTGAAAGGAAAGTGCTTATTAATATAACTTCCACACATGATAAATTGTCAAAAGGAAGAGTAAGTCGTTAGCCCTCTTTGCATTATGTGTGGGAAGGAAGATAAGTCACTACCAAAAGTCTGCTAGGAAACATTTATCTGAGTTCTCAATAATAGGTTTGACTAAGGAAGGAGACAAGATATGGAAGAGCATGTGAGTGACAATTGTTTGGTTAATCTGGACACATTAAAATGGTATTGTCTTCAAGAGTTTAGTCTTGGATTATAAGAAGGCTTTTAAAGCATCCAAAGACCTGGAAAGCGCACTTCACTTACTCGAATTGGTGCCTTTGTCTAGGACTCTGTATCAAATCCTAAGCAGGTTAGATTTTTATTTTGCTTATGGTCAAGGGCTATAAGGGAGGGTCTGAATGAGATAACTTCCTAAGACTCTCCAATAAATATTATTGTTGGGATGGTGAGTATATTGTTTTCTAAGAAAACTAATGATGTAATTTTACATATATATGAAACATTAGCACAATAGTAAGCTGGTGTTGTTTATGGTTGATCTAAAATAGGCTGCTCTGTTATGCAAATCAATATGATCTTTCTACAGTTATTTTTGTCATGTGTATATGCTTTGTTGTGTCTTGTTATGTTTTTTTTTTCATCAATTGTACAATGTGGAAGCATGTCTAAAAAGTTAAAATTGATCACACACTATGGACTAAATCGAGTTGTGGTGAGGTTGAACATTCCACTCTTCTTTGCACCCAAATTACTTCTAACCTTCTTTGCATGAAGGGTTGTGCTCTCTTAATTGGTAATGTGAGCCAGAGTGGAATGAAAACTTCATCTTTGACATTTTTGGATAATTAATGAAAACTTTAATATTTTATAATTATAGTTTTGGGAGGTGAAGAGAAGCTTACTGCTTTTTCAGTCACAACCCTAAACCTTGTGGGCACAGATAGACCTGCTCCTCCTCCCATCACTACTCCATTGATAAGAGAGACCTGATTCCAAAACCATTCAAACAAAGCTACCCAAATATGTAACAAACACTACGAGAAAATCATTAAATAAAAATTAATTTTAGAGACAAAAAATAATTAGTTGCTACAGTGACTAAATTAGAGACCATTTTAGAGACTAAAAAAATTATTGGTTTCTAAATTAGTTTATATTATTAATAATTGGTTTTTTTTACCAAATTTAAAATCTAAATAATTAGTAGTTAAAACCTTGGTAGCTAATTATGTATCAATTTAGAAACTATTTATCAATAGTAGAAACTAATTTAGAAATAAATAAAAAAATAGTTTCTAAAATGGTGTCTAATTTAGTCACTATAACAACTAATTATTTTTCATATCTGAAATTGGTTTCTATTTAATGATTTTCTTGTAGTAAAAAATAAAAAATATGGTAAAAAAAAGATATTTTAAACTTCTCAAACTCACTATAGGCTTTTTATAGGTTGCAACCAAATGGTCCAGAGTAAGTTGTTTCTTGAAAAAGCTAGCTGCATAGGTCCAATGTCCTAGATTGACATATGTAGATAAATATTGTAAATGGAAGCATAGTTAGCTTATCCATGAGCTTGGTTTCAAAATCATTAATTCAACAATTGTTTTGGTAGTTTTGGACAAGTTGTACCTACTAATGAGCAAGTAATCACTGATACCACATCACCTCCAGCACAAAAAGCTTTTCCATTACTCTAGTTAACATAGAAAAACAAGATAGTTACTCTTTAATCATAATGGAAATTTATCATACATAAACTAATTGTTGAGAATTTCTCTCTAATTAGTGGAAGATCAAGACTAATAAATTTTTGATAATTCATCCATTGAGTATATTTAATGGTGGATATTCCAAAATTTTGGAATCATATAAAGGCTATAAAATTCAATCTAGAAAGCTATTTTGAAAATGTGATAAGCATTAACTGTTCATTATTATCTCTTTATGAAGGAACATTGAGGACCAGAAAAATAAGCAAGTGAGAATAGTAACATAGAAAGTAAATGAGAGAATTTATATCTATCATAATGTGAGATTAAAAATCCTAATTAGAGGTTAGAGAGATATTGTATTCCATTCTTGCAGAGTGAGATTAGGTGTTACCCTCACAGAGTGAAAGAAACAAATATTGTAATTCTACTTTCATTAGGTGTTTACTTCTAAGTTTAGGAGATTTTTATGACAGATTTTAAGTGTCATTATTTTATTTTACTCTAATTTTTATTTATTTATTATTTCTGTAAGTATCAATTTTGTATTTATAAAAAAAAGGAGAATTATTTTTGATTTCTCCAACACTGATAATATAAATATTTAACGAAAAGTTTGTTCATTTCAGAAAAAAAAAATATGTAATTAGCTCAAAAGTATAAATTTTAATCAAAGAAACTGCAAAGTTTGCTCATTGTTCTGATTCTCAATCTAGCAAATAATATTAGAAAAATTCCCCAGCATGTGATTTTGCTTAATTTACCTTCAGTATGACAAGTTGGACTAATGGGTCATTCTCATACAACTCTAAATTACTTGTTATTTGACAAATCTGCAAAAACAAAACAAAATCCATTGTCATTCTTGGAAAAAAAACTTCATATATATATAAAGTTTTCTCTGCATATTTATATTATATTAAAGGCTAAACTTCATATTTATATTAAAGGCATTTAAGAATTGGTTTTTGTTAACTTACCATTTCATGGTTAAGACTGTTTAGCTTTTGAGGTCTGTTTAGTATGACTACCTTCACACAAGAATTTCCACTAAAAAGTACCTATACAAGGAACTTAGTCATGCAATAATATATCATAAAAAACTCGATACAATCAATTCATTATTAAACTATTATTTTCATATTCATCGGTTTAGAAGAAAAAATTTGCATTCACTTATATATTGAAATTTTCATATTTCAAATAAAATTTATTTAAAATAATAAAAAAGATTTAATTGAAAAGAAGAAGAAGGAAAACCTGATTTTGCTCCCTATGAAAATTGAGAGTTGGAGTGCCCATTATGAATTTTGAGAGTAAGAGGGTTTTGAAAAGGAGGCACACCAATTCAGCTCAATAAAACCTCTCTATTTATAAATCTCACCAATGTTAGAAATTAAATATTATTATATTAACTGAAACATACATGTGATATGTGATGTTAGAATAAAAAACAAAACCCAAGAAATATATAATTAAGGAATATTCGCAACAAAAGAATAAATAAATAAATAAATTAAGGAATATTTCACAACTCTTATATAATTATCAACACCCTCACCATTTAGTTTACAATACAAAAACATTATAAAAAAAAATTAACTTATTAAGATATATAGTCTGAAATTAGTTTTTTTTTTATGAAAAATAATGTAATTTAAGAATGATTAGTTAGATTTGTTTTATTCATTCAAATAGATCTTGATTGCTTTCTAAATTATTTTAAATTCTAGATCATACAAGGACCAAATTTGAAAATGATCTTTTAGTCATAGAAATTATATTCAGTTCACATTAAATTGATTGGGACCACTTATAAGTAGCAAAATCTAAGACGATTAACAATTATTAAAATATGATTATTTAAAAGAAATTGTTTCATGATCCCTTAAATATATTCCTCTTATTTTCATGATAATTTCTTGTTTCTTCTTGTTAATGTCTCCAAAGTTGTAGTTGTTCAAGATTTTAAAGTCTTTTTTTAGTAGTTTTAATTTCACCTTTATTACATATTCCCGTAAGTTATATTGATCCCAACAAAATTTATTGTATCATGGAATCCATGTAATTATTGTCATATATCCAACACCCTAAAAGGAACTACAGTAATCAAACCTTAACAAATAAATAATTAAATATTGATGTCAAACAATTCTATAAAAATATATAAATATTAAAGAAACAATTATTATTAAGTCTTACCTGAATTACTAATAATCCTAGTATAATACTTACAAGAATTGTTGAATGTGAATTATTACAATAAACAAATATAAACAACATCAAAACTGTTGAATTCTACAAGAAAATTATGAAATAGAAACCAATTTGTAGAAACCAAAATAATTAGTTACAATAGTAACTAAATTAGAAACCATTTTAGAAACTAAAAAGAAATTTGGTTTCTAAATTAGTTTCTATTATTGTTAAATAGTTTCTAAATTGGTATCTAATTAGCAACCAATGTTTTTGTTACCAAATTTAGAAACTAAATAATTGGTAGTTAAAACCTTAGTTGCTAATTAGATACCAATTTAGAAACTATTTAACAATAATAGAAAATAATATAAACTAATTTAGAAACCAATT
>Ga0123342_1010348_pt1 | contig 10743 bp, 5 predicted proteins | sample Turbeawhitnodule_FD_89960 | JGI IMG/M metagenome (GOLD analysis project Ga0123342, IMG submission 89960) | Root nodule microbial communities of legume samples collected from Mexico - Turtle bean Mexico white nodule | ecosystem: Host-associated > Plants > Roots > Nodule | place: Mexico: Nepantla... | reverse complement strand
TAAATATTTGTATTTCTATAAATCCTAATCATGTATTAGGAATATTTTGAAAAACTCCAAGTTTGTATAGAAACTGGTAGAACTGATATTGTAATAGTTATATGTAAATTATGGGGTGTTACAGACACTTAAGTAACAACAATCATCTGTCATCACATCACATAAAAAAATATTATTAAAAAAAAAACTATTATAAATGTTTCACATGTATTTGAATAATCTACATTTTTTGTGATTTTATTTATTTGCAACATCAATTTAATTTTCTATTATAATTTTAATGATTAAATTTAATATTCATATATGATTTTGAAAACTTTGTTATTTTATTAATTTCAAGTGCATTCTAACATAATGTTAATTTTGTAGTTTACTAAAAATTAAAATTCAATTATATATAAATTATTTTATAAAAGTTTTTATATAAGTTTTTTTAATTTTATTTTAGTTATTTTAACTTATAGATAATTTTATTTTATTTTCTCTTATAAAAACTCATCCAAATAAGAGTAAAACACATTAGACTTGAATCCCTTTTTTTTTTTATAAAAATTTTCATGTTAGGTATTATTATGCAACTTGACATCTCACCTATGTTGACATCTCAAGTAACAATCATCATCTCCCATCACATAAAAAAAATGTTACTAAAAAAGAAAAAAAAAATACAAAAATATGAGATATTAGACCAAAACTCATATGTTAAAAAAAAAACGATACCATATAGATAAACTATAAATATTCATAAAAAAATTTAAAACACAGACTAGATAAAAACCTATTAGTCAATTTTCATGCAATAAATAAAATTTGAATTACTTTTATTTAAATTGATTTATTTTCTACTATTTTATTTAAAGAAACAATTACTCTTATTAAATTTGAATTTAAATTTTCTTATTTTGATAAAGTGTTCCCCTTATCATTAAATATAAAAAAGTCTAACATTAAATAATAGTTCATATTAAAAAATTAACCCGGGATGCATTTCAATTAATTAATAAGCGTTGAGATTATTTTTTTTACCAAAATTTTCAAAGACGGTTTTCAAAATACGTTGATAAAGATTTTTGTTGATTAATATCAATTGAAGTTATTTTTAATTAATATCGATTACAATTATTTTATTTAACATCAAGACCATTTTTAGAAACATTTTTTATTGATATCTAAAAAAAATCAAACTAGGAAAAATCTTAATCTTGATACTTTTCCTAGTGGACATTAGTTTTTTTACTAACTTTGGACAAATAAAAATAAATAAAAAATATAAAGTAACTATAATAATTAATAAACAGAAAATAGTCCCAACAAGAAAATTATGATTAATGTTAACAGATAAATAATTGTTTCCTACACTAACTAACAGAAAGATAATTTCAAATAGATAAATGATACAATCGTAACGTAATAATAGAAAAAAATAATTAATATTAATAAAAAAAATCTTAACGTATATTAGTAAAACAAATAACTGATCAACATTGATTGAAAAACAATATTGATTTAGATAAACTAAAACTAAAACAAATTGATGCCAACAGATACAAAATTTGTATATCAGTAATAAAAAACATAATGAAGGTTAATTTAATTTATATTTATAATTAGTTGTTATAGTGACTAAATTAGAAAGAATAATTTAAAGAATAAAAAATGTTGATTTTTAGATTAGTTTTTATTATTGTTAAATAGTTTTTAAATTGGTATATAATTAAATATCAATTTAAAAATTATTTAATAATAATAGAAATTAATTTAAAAATTATTTTTTAGTTTTTAAAATATTTTATAATTTACTCATAGAAACTAATTATTTGTTATATTTAAAAATTGAATTTTTTTTTTCATGAATGTTTTTTATAACTGGTTTTAGTTGATGTTTTAGAATTTAGTTAATATATTGTACTTACATGTATCTAATACCATTCCGATATTTTACAGAGTTAGTTATTATCAATAAAATAATTAATATTTATGTCAAAAGTAAATTTCATTTGTAAGTTATTTTCTATTATATATATAATATTAATTTATATTTAGAGATGTTACAATTTCGATAAATTTTTTTTTCAGTTTCTAACTGATTACTATACCTTTTGATGAATATGCCTTGTACCATCTGTTTATTATTAATTTTATATTTTCAAATAATCTTGTACGATAAATTTGTTTCATTTCTTTATAGTCTTAATTTACTTATATAATGTACAATGTTTATAATTTGATCCCTGATTGAAAATATTATAACTATATGGTTATCATTAACTAATATTATATCAACTTAAGATTTACCTACGTACTAGGTTTTGTGTTGTTTTTTTATAACTTTAATTTTTATTTACGTTATCTTCTTATCTTTTTTTACAACAGAAGTGTTTTTAAATATCTAATCATAGATCAATTACACATTAACACGTTACAGTAAATAAAAATTTCATTTAATAGAGGTTTATATTCCTGATCAATTACACATTAGAAAAAAAAGCTATCAATAATATCATATCATATAAATATAAAAAATACATCAATAAAATTAATTAATTTATACAAATATCATATAAATATATAAAAAAAATTGGTAGTAGCTTGCTGTTAAGTCACTACGAGAACAGATAAGTTAAACTAAATTACCAATCAAATCCCTAATTTTGTGACATGAAAATGTAAATTAAACAACTTAATTAAAGTTAAACGGTAAGTTTTTTCCTTAAGTTAATAACGTTTTGCAATTTTCAACCGATAAAGGATTTTCTATAAGATTTTACATTTAAAGAAAGATAGTCAATTTTAATACTTAGTTAATTATTATAAGAATTAAAACTTATATTTATGATTTAAAAAATCATCATTCTAACTAAAAAGTCTAAATAAAATCTACCCATTTTTTTTTATTTTTATACTTTTATGATGAAAAAATAATTTAAAGACAAATAATTTCCAATTAAAAAGTAAAGTAATTATGTGAGATAAGAAAAACTAATTGAAATAAGTTTGTTTTGGAAAATAGGCTGTCATCTAATCTATGAATATGTATAGTCTACTTATGTATTAATATATGGATTTTGATCTAATTTTTTCATATTTTTGTATTTTTTAATAATACTTTTTTTCATACGATAACAAATGATTATTATTACTTGATGTGTCGGTCTAACTGAAATCTTGAATTGCATGTCTAACATAAATTTTTTTATTTAAAATAACTTGTTTTGAAAAACAATAGTTATAAAATAATTGCAGAAATTTAAAGTCAGACAAAGATTTGATTTTCAATATCACAATCTTCACACAAGCACCACAGAACATGCCTCCTCCAATCACGCTAAGGTACACACATTCATCGAAATTAATGCAATTCAACTTACAATAGACAAAAATTTACTCTGATTTTGCCCATTTTCTCACACTTCAGTGTTAAACAGAGCCTCAAATTGCATCTTCATCTTCAAAGATTCTGGGACATGGTTTTACTTCAAAACTGGGCCCTTCAACGATAATTGAGAAAGAGTCAAAAAAAACCAAACACAAAAATACATAGGATCATAATGAAGGAGATTTATGGCTTTGTATAACTCCAAGGGTCAAGTTTATCTTCTTCTTGGGAGCAAATGAGAGATGCCTGAATTACCACATCGTTCATACAATAGAAGAAACTAGTGATGAAGAACCTTTTGTTTGAAGAAAACAAAATGAAGAATAAATTAGGATAGTGACGCCTTATGCAGGTGATGAAGAAGTGCAAGAGGTGTTCAAATATGGAGCAGAACATCTCATTGATTTTCTACAGCTTTCTTGAACCGTTTTGAAGAAAAGTGTGGAAGATCATGAAGAAAATTGTTCTCGTGTCAGGGTTGTGGCTTAGAGAACTATTTAGATAATTCTTCTATCTCTTTTTATCGGTTCTATCTCATTTTATCGGTCAATCGTGTTGTTCTTTAGCTCCCTTCCTTCTTAGCTTTGGCTTTCGGTCTTCTCGTAATCCAGACTCGGAGGGTACGGGTAGAAGGTATTCCGACGCTCAAGTCAACAAAGATGTTCGGTACTCGATTCTCAGAGTAATGTATATGATGACATACCTAATTCTTGGAATATGTACTGTTATTTATATTACCTTTGGTAAAATTTTCTTATTGGATCAGGTTAAGGGATTGGACCATGCTTAAGGATGCATTACTTAACTTCTAATCACGGATTAACTTCGTTGACCTTGATTGAGCGTAATTGGACTTGAGGTATCACTCAATCAAATAATGAGGTAATAATGGGGTTCGAGAGATTGTTAGAACCGACATCACTTTCTTAATTAGCTTTTTCCGATAGAGAAAGAGGAGAGGGATTGAGTGATGGAGGTAGCTGGTTTATGTGAACCACGCATGAGGAATATCAAGACTTTTAGTTTTGGTGCGTTATTTGTTGTCACTATGGTATGGTTCAATCAATTTACGTACTATCATGCTCAATTTAAACTCAATTCAACGTACAAAATATATTCAACCTGATCTTCATTTGGAATTTTGACATTGGAATACTTTAATATAATTTACTTCCCTATGAAAAGTAACATCACAATGTAAAGTAAGTGGTATTCTTTCCTTTTCTTAGTTAACTTATTCTTCTTGTAAACACTATACCTATAGTGCTTGAAAAAGTCTTTTATGGAAATTACTAATGCGACTCAATTAGTTTCATTATTTATCATCTTTGAGACTGCTATCGGCCCGATAGCGAGTGGCACGATATGCCCAACAAATACTCACTAGGATAGGCTCGAAATGACTCTGATACCATGTTACAAAGTGGACTTTAAGCCTAACTCAACCCCATAAAACCGGCTCATAGGGTTGAGGTTTGCACCCACTTATATACAATGAAAGACTTAATCTCTAGTCGATGTGGGATATCCAACAGAGGGTTTGAGTTTCTTGTAATTAGGTTTTTTTTTTTTCAAATAACATCTTATATCAAGAAAATAACTTTTATTATATTTAGTGGTTCCATACAATTGAAAGTTATTGTAATTTGAAATAAATTGTAAACCCTCGAAATTCATAATTTCTTTTATCGGGTAAAGATATTTTTTTAGTTTTTATATTCAATTTTTTATCTTGTTGATTTTTTTGGATTTTTTAAACGAAAACACAATTAAAAACATCACAAAAATTATCTCAACCACTAATATTTATTATTCGACACCACAAAATAACCACTACTAAAAAAAACACATTTCTCACTATACTTAAAAACACGTTGTTGGAATTAAAAAAATATAAAAATGTAAAAAGACTTATGGAGGTGCAGGATGAGGTGATTTATAACATCTTAAGAAATTTAAAATTATTGATACAATAAGTAAAAGATGGGATTAATGATAATTTATACCTTTAATAATATAAATTTATAACAATTGTAATTATATATTTTTAGAAAACTATGTAAAATAAGTTTTAAAAATGATTAGCTATATAGCCTTAAAATTTTCACAACCCCATTTACGAAATAAAAGTTATTTTTAATAAAAAGATCAAAGCAAATGAATTTTAGTACTTATTAGATCGAAATGTCGGGATATCCATCCAAAACTAGTGAAAATTGCATTTTTGTCTTATAGGATTGTGTGCCGACAATGGAAAACGACATTTAATTTATTACCGTAGTCTGATTTTATTTTTCTTTAATTATTTTTTGTTTTTATTAATTTTAGCTTCTTTATTTGCTAAAATAAAAAATATCAAAACTTTATTTTTTGTATTAATTAGAATAAATAGTGAAACATAAAAAAATCATTAAGATAAATAGTCTATTTAATACAAACTAATTACATATTTTATTTTCAATACAATAAAATAGAACAATTTTAGTATAACAATTTTAATTATTTTAATTCTATTTAAATTTGATTATGTTGAGGTAATTAAGTATATATTTAATCTTTATAATTATTGCATATATTTATTAAAATAAAAATTAACATTAAAATTGTACTAAATTTTTTATTATATTAAAAATAAAATATATTAATACTTATTTTACTGACTATTTAATCATTTAATTAGAAATTTTGTTCTGATATTAAATAGGAGACACATAATTTTTTTGTATAAAAAAATTGAAGATAAAAAAAATTACAAACCTAAGCGCCACAGTCTAGAAAAGTTAGCGAAATAACTTGGATTATGAAACAATTTTTTAAATTAATTAAATAATTTATAAATTAACTTAAAAACATATCGAAACACATTATATCAAATCAGTCTAAAATATCATATAAAAATACAACAAACATATGCAAATGTAGGTATATATTTGCTTGGATTATTTTAAATAAATGATTGCTTATTTTTGTTAAATGTTAAAAAATGAAAAAAAAGAAACCGTTTATAAAAAAAATTGAATCAAACATGTATTTATTTTATTCTTTTTAATCCCATTGTGTGTTTATATTTTGTAAATAATATAATTTCGAAAATCATTACATTATCCACAATTTCATGAAATTTTTTATATTTAATTTAATTATAAAAACAGAAATTAAAGATAAATTAATATAATTTTTTTACTTCTTAGATAAATTAATTTAAATTTTTAAATTTCAAATTTCTTGATTGTATAAAATAATTTAATTTGATCTATGAGGAAAATTTGTTTTTAAATGTACATTTTAAAATTGAAATTTTTATATTAAATTTATGAAAACAAACATGATTCAATTTTAAATATTTAATAAATTATAAAAAATTGTTAAAATACTTTCATTGCAAGAGTCATTTTACAATGTCTTAATTGATTTTGTCTGAGTTCTACTATGTTACAAACCCTTTTTGCAATTTTTACTCTAATGGAAGGGTTTTATAGGACCCACACTCTTATTAACGTTATATTTGATTGTTGATAAAAACATATATTTCCAAAACTAAAATATAATTTTTTATTCTTATTTTTTTTTTTATGTCATGTCAACGTACTCTAATAAAGAGGTTTTATAAAAACATATATTTTTATCTTATGGCTAGTGTATGACCCCTACAATGGATATGCTCTTAAATGATATTTAGTAATCCAAAAACATACAATTATTAACACTTTTTTTACATGAATATTGTTATATAGAGAATATAAACAAACCGATAGAAGAAGAAAGAAATATGAGAGAGATGTTCTTATTAAGTGGGAATATTTATCAAAAGTAAGTAATATGAACAAGGAAAAATGTATGAAACAAACTATTAAAACAAAGAGAGTTTATTTAAACGTTTTACTATAATTCAATAAATTTCATATATATATATATATATATATATAAGGGATTTAAGTAATTGTGTGTTACGAGGAGTATAATTTTTAATTTACAATTTTCTGAATACATGTATGAAAGAGGTTTTTTTTTTTTTTACCGACAATAATAAATAAATAAATATGAATCACTTTAGGGATGGTTCAACCCTTATACATAATGACAACCTTAATCACATCCAGTAGACATACTCCAAAGTATGACTATACAAAACACTCTTAACTTAACTCAGAAAAAGTCACCTGACATACTAAGTAAACATTTCATAAGATTATCCTAATACAAATCATTTCATAAGATTATCCTAATATAAATCATCGAATCTATGCACATACTTTTCTTAACTTTTAGGATTTAATTTTTGAAGTTATTTTCGTATTTAAAAAAAATGTCATTTTCAATTCTCTAAAAAAAAATTTACTTTTATAATTTATCAATTTATTTGTTGTGGACATTTGATAGATTTGCAAAGATAAACATTCTAATCTTCTCAAATAAGTTACAATTGCAAACCCATAAACTCTATTGATCGACACATTCAAAGAAAAAAAAAAATCACTAGGTAAGAATTTGGACATAGTGATAGTGATGAAGTAAGACAAATATTTCATGGTACACACAAATGAAGGCAAAGAAGCTTGCCCATTCAATTGTTCCACTATAGAAAACTGATACAGCAAACATTAATTAACAACAACATATATGAATGAAGAACACAGGAATTAAAACAAGAGAACAGGAATTATATATAAGTGCATGGATTTGAATCCTAGGAGCATTTGAATCCAGAAGGGACAGTTTTCTGACACGCGCTGAGGATTGCGCTTAGCGCGACAGGCACGTTCAAGTTGATTCCAAGCACATTGGCCTTAATGGCAGTGCAAAGGCAGAGTGCAGCTTCCAAATCCGCCAAGTCTTTAATCAAAGCGCAACAATCGCTGGAAGGTGGAGTCCCAACAATAACGTGCACAAGTCCTAAGACATTAGCACAAACACCTAGCTTTAGGATGTCTTTAGGGCAGGAACCTTTCGGTGATGGTGATGGAGTTGGAGGAGGAGGGCAACTAGCCTTTGGGCTGGGCTTTGGGATGGGTGGGGTGGGCTTTGGAGAGGGTGTGGGCTTTATGGTGGGTGGTGTGGGCTTTGGAGAGGGCTTGGGCTTTGGGGAGGATGGGGGTGGGCAATTGGCCTGAGTGAATGAAGAGTAAGAAATGAGAGAGAGAAGGAAAATGGTGGGAAGGAGTTTGAGGGAAGCCATGGAGAAGGAAAGTAAAAAAGTGGCATGCAATGTGCTGAGAGAAATGGGAAGGGGAAGGGACGTGGAGGTATTTAAAGAGAAATGTGAGTGAAAATCTGATGATTTGAGTGGAAGGAAGTGATAACGCGGCTTCCAGTTGGATGTTTTTGTAAGCTTGTGAACGAGTGGGTTGTAGCATTTTTGTTCATTACTTAGATATTATCTCTCTTACTTCTTAAGCTATGAACAAGGGAATGTTTCATATATTCTTTGTGGACTATCTTTATTTTCATGCAATTTTCAATTTTCATGTTCACCATCTCACTAACATCTAACAATCATTAGAGATGCTCATCACCCTCTTGAAAAATAGATTTTAAATAAATTTCATACTATATTAAAAAATAAATTTTAGATCTAATTCAATTTTATAAAATTAAATTTATTAAATAAAATTTACACTTATTTATATATCATAAAAAAATAAAATATCATTAATATTCTTTTGTAAAAAGTAAAAATGACTCCAAGACCAAACTTCAAAGTGTACATTGATGAAAGATGTAGTCATTTCATTGATATAATAAACTTTTATCTAATATGTTATTAGAATTTTTTATGAATAGGTATAATCCATCTTTGTATCGTTTTTGTTAACATATAGATTTTGGTTTAGTTCCCCATATTTTTGTATTTTCTTTTTAATAATAATAATACTTTTTTTATGTGATGACAGATAATTGTTGTTATTTGGGGAATCAGTTTAACCGAGATGTAAAATTGTATGAAAATGTCTCCCATGGAAATTTTTATATAAAAAAAAAATGCAGTCATTTTCCTTGCTAATATTTTGCATGCCTCCACCTCCACTGAGTCGTTGCTATCAAGTGTGAAAAAAATTCAAATAAAACTAGAACCACCCAAGATATTTATAGAAAATAAATAAATTCTCTTCCAATAGGAGTTTCTCTAATTTCTTACTTGGAAGAGCATTAAACGTATGTTATACTTTTTTAAGGAATTAAATGTATTTAATGTTTTATAAAATAATGGAAAGACCTATAGATAAGAAGCATGCAGAAAAAATTTAAGAAATTCCAAAAAAATAAGAACAAAAGGACAAAAGTTGTACAGAGATATAAGCTATGTTTTTAGCAATTTCCAGCCTGTAAGTAACGAGCTAGGCAAATCCCATGAGAAAGATACTCGATAAAGAAAGAATTGAAAGGGAAAAAAAGTTGATATGATATGTAAGATAAAAAGATTACAATAAAAGAGAAAGAACATATATTAATATCTTGATTACGATATTTGTATGTTTAATTATAATTATTCATCAAATTTGCAAAAAGTTCGTTACTCCGGAATTCCTTAATTTTTTGCTACATTTTTATTATAAGGAGAATGAAAAAGAAAAGAAAGTGAAGAGTAAAATTTTTTAAATTAAAAGTAAGGGACCGAACAATTTATATTAGATGTGGTAAATATAATAAAATAAGATTTTAGTATATATTTAAAAAATAATTTGATAAAAAAAAATTAAACATGAATTTGAGTTATAATAAATTTTAATTAAAATAAAAAATTATCATCAACTCAAAAAGTTATAATAAAAAACAATATGTTATGTCAAAATTTTATTTGGACTGGTCATATTCTGAAAAAAAAAATAGTTACCGTGAATTGAGATACGATTTGTTCTCCTCTTGAGAATGAAGGTTTGAAGATTATTAATCTTCGTCTTGAAAATAATGCATATCTTCTTAAGCTTGTTTGAAACTTTGCTTATAGCAACATACCTTGGTCTTTTCTCCTGAAAGTCAGGGTTCTTAAATCAAAATACAAGTTTAGAATGGTTTATAGATCCTAATGTCTTTGGCCTGATATTAAGCAATTTTATTCTACTATATTTTATTATACTTCTTGTACTGTTGGTACAAGTACTTTTATTTATTTCTGGAATGATAAATGATGTTCTACTACTTCTTTAGTAAATATTGCAAGGTTATCTAATGGTGTTAACATTCAGGATACAGTCTCTCAGTTTTGAACAAGTTGTAATTGGAATATTCTCTTGTCTTTACAGCAGATGTGATGTGATTCCACTAGCACAATTAGAATGATTCTTGACATTCTTAGGAATCATCTTGAGTTGGTTAAGAGCTAGGCACTTTATCATAGAAATGGATCAAGGTTCTATGAACAAGAACTC
>Ga0123342_1010346_pt1 | contig 10744 bp, 8 predicted proteins | sample Turbeawhitnodule_FD_89960 | JGI IMG/M metagenome (GOLD analysis project Ga0123342, IMG submission 89960) | Root nodule microbial communities of legume samples collected from Mexico - Turtle bean Mexico white nodule | ecosystem: Host-associated > Plants > Roots > Nodule | place: Mexico: Nepantla... | reverse complement strand
CTGCCGGGCGTCGCTTCCACCACATGACGACAGCCGAAACCGCAAGCAGGATGATCGCCAGGCAGGCGGCGAGCAGCACGAGTTGGTTCGCAAGCCCGAATTGTTGGCCGAGATGGGTATTGATGCCCCACTCCAGCGATTTCCCCAGCGGACCGTAGTCGGCATAACTCATATCAATCAGCGACTCCCCCGAGTACTGGTCGAGATGCACGACCCGCTGCTTGGAGAGATCGTCCGGATAGACCGAGCCGGAAAACACGCCATCCGCTGTCGTTGGTATGTTGACGGCGTAGCCCCGATGCAGGCCAAGACGGTCGAAGGTGGCGACCGCATTATCGAGACCGATCGGCTGTGCATGATGCGCGTGCCCGGCAGACTGCGGCACCTGCGCCTGTTCCAGCGACCAGGAAGTCTTGGCGACGTGATCGAGATGTTCGTCGGACATCGGTACGGCAACCCGCACACCTGCTGGATAGCCGAAGTTATTACCGTTTGCCCATTCGTTGACCTTGCCGCCCCAGACCCCAGACCAGGGCATTCCCGTAATGGCCAGGAAGACGATGAAGAAGCCGACGAAGATCCCCGTCACAGCATGCATGTCCCGCCAGAAGACTCGCCGCTTTGGCGTGCCGCGAACGGAGACAACGCCACCTGTCTGCCGGCGCGGCCACCAGAGATAGATGCCGGTGGCGACGAGGAGGATCGACCAGCCGGCGGCGATCTCGATCAGCATGCGCGCGTAGTTGCCGAAATACTTCAGGCTGTGAAGGTAGCGGATCGTCCACATGACGGTGCCGCGATCAGGCAGGGCGCCGAGCACCTCGGCGGTGTAGGGATTTACGTAGACCGCAAGTTTGCCTTCCGTCTTGGTGCCGATGGTGATTTCAGCGGACGCATCGGGCGCGGCCGGGTCGGTGAACTTGATGGCAATTCCCGGGTGGGCGGTGAGGGCGGCGGTCACCATTGCGGAAGGTGCTACCCGGCTTGCGCCTTGCTGCACTTCAATGCGCTTGAGATCGGAATGGATCACCGCGTCTATCTCATCCTTGAAGAGATAGAGGCCGCCGGTGATTGCCAACGTAATCATGAAAGACAGGACGAGAAGGCCGGCGTAAAAATGCCAACGCCAGACGGCGCGATAGAGGTCGGAGGCGGAGCGCACCGAAGCGCCGACGCTCTCGCGACCGATGGTAAGGTCGGACATGAAGGTCTCCCAACGTAAGAAAATCGGGCCTCTGCCTAATAGGCGCGGAGGCGGAACGATGACGTCAGGCAGCGATGGGGGGCGCACGCGGTTCGGCGATCCGCCCGCGTAAGGCAGGTGAAACGACAGCATCGGTTCGGCTCGTCGTGTCGATCGCAGTCTCGACTGCGACGTAAAGGGGGCCTGCCTGCTGCCCGCCGAGAATTGCTAGCATGGCGACCGATGCCAGGCGGCAGAGCGTGCCACACGGGCACTCCGGCGCTTTCTTGGCCGGCAAATTGTCGTGGCCGGCATCATCGACGGAACCGTGTCCGCTCGAAGAGCAAATGATCGCGAAGGGATCGACGGCGGATGCCGCCACGGCGCCCTGAGCATTGCCGCTCAGCAGCCCTTGGATCAACAGCAGACAGGCGACCAGCAGCGCGACAGCGCTGGCCGATACCCGATCCCGCAAGATGCTGCGCATGGTCCCCATGCTTCGTTCCATGCCACAGCAGCACGGTGCTGTCACTGCGACCGATCCGCCTTCGCTGCCGATTGCTTATTATTCCCCAAAGGCTTAGGGTTTCACACAATCAGATACTCGATGGGCGAACGTCATGGTTCTCAGCGGCAAACGCATCCTCCTCATCATTTCCGGCGGGATCGCGGCCTATAAAAGCCTGGACCTCATCCGACGGCTCAAGGAGCGGGGCGCATCGGTTCGGCCACTGATGACCAAGGGCGCGGAGGAATTCGTGACGCCGCTTGCGGTCGGCGCCCTGGCCGCCGACCACGTGTTCACCGACCTGTTTTCACGGCAGGACGAGCAGGATGTCGGCCATATCCGGCTGGCGCGCGATTGCGACCTCGTCCTGATTGCTCCGGCAACAGCAGACCTGCTTGCCAAGATGGCGAACGGGCTCGCAGACGACCTTGCTTCGACCGTCCTGCTTGCGACCGACCGGCCAGTGCTCGCGGCCCCCGCCATGAACCCGCATATGTGGGCGCATCCCGCGACGAAGCGCAATGTCGAGACTCTGCGCGGCGACCGCATCCGCTTCATCGGGCCTATGTCCGGCGAGATGGCCGAGAGCCGCGAAGCGGGCATCGGGCGCATGGCCGAACCGCTCGAGATCGTCGCGGCGGCGGAAGCCTTGCTCCATGATCGCCCGAAGCCGCTTACCGGCCGCAAGGCGATCGTCACCTCCGGCCCGACGCATGAGCCGATTGACCCTGTGCGTTACATCGCCAATCGCTCCTCTGGTCGCCAGGGACATGCGATTGCCGCGGCGCTTGCGGCGCTTGGTGCAGATGTGACCCTCGTTTCCGGACCGGTTTTTATTCCCGATCCTTTTGGCGTCAAGGTCGTCCATGTCGAGCGCGCGGATCAGATGCGGGACGCCGTGCTTGCCGGGCTTCCTGCGGATGTTGCCGTAATGGTTGCGGCGGTCGCCGACTGGCGTGTTGCGTCGGCCACCGACCAGAAGATGAAGAAACATCCGGGCGAATCCATTCCGACGCTCGCGCTGACGGAAAACCCCGATATTTTAAAGACGGTCGGCCATCACACGATGCGGCCGAAGCTGGTGATCGGCTTCGCGGCAGAGACGCAGGATGTGGAAAGCAACGCTAGGGCGAAGCTTGACCGCAAGGGTGCCGATATCATCGTCGCCAACGATGTTTCGCCGGCAACCGGCATCATGGGCGGCGTCCGCAACAGGGTGAAAATCGTCAGCCACAGCGGCATCGAGCAATGGCCGGATCTGGCGAAGGAAGAGGTTGCAACGAGGCTTGCGGCGATGATTGCCGAACGACTCAAGCAGTGATCGCGACCGGGGTGGCTTTTGCGACTGCCTGCACCGGACGAAACGGCGCGATATCAAGGCCATTTTCGCCGAGCGTGACGGCGCTTCAGTCCGGGATCTCCGCCCAGGCATCGACATCATCGTTCAGCGGCTCGGACACCAAGCAGTAGCCCTTGCCGAGCGGAGAGGCATAGAGCGTCGGCGCTTTGCGGTCGGTCGCATAGCGGATCGCGTAGAGCGCCTTGCCATCCGAGAAGGCAGCCGTGTAGCGCAGCAGCACTGATCCGAGAAGTTTCTCGGCAAGGCTTTCGACGAAGCGGATCATCTCCGCCATCGCAGCCATCGGCGTCTGCTGCAGGCCGAACTGCAGGGCGAGCAAGAACATCAGTTCGGAATCGGTCGTACCTCCGCGGGCGTTGAAGAGTTCGTCATCAAGTATCGCTTCCATAGGGCGACGCAGCCGTTCGAAACCTGCGATCTGGCCATTGTGCATGAAGGACCAATTGCCGAAGGTGAAGGGGTGACAGTTGTCACGACGGGTGCCGCCGCCGGTCGCTGCCCGTACATGCGCCAGGAACAACGGCGAGCGGATTTGCCGCGCCAAACTCTTGAGATTGCAGTCGGACCAAGCCGGCAAGGTATCACGATAGCGGCCAGGTTCCGGACGGTCGCCATACCAGGCGATGCCGAAACCGTCGCCATTGGTGGGGGTCTTGGCGCGTGTCGCGCAATGCGATTGCTCGATCAGCGAGTGCGCGGGCGAGGACACCAGTTCCTCCAGATAGAGGGGGTCTCCGCGATAGGCTGCCCAGCGACACATGCTCTTTCCACTCCGGAGCCCGCGTTGTTGGAGGCGGGAGAAATGCTGAAACGCGACAACGATTGTCGAATCTGATGGTTAATAAGACCTGAACGGCTTCCTGACTTGCAAGCGGAAGATGACAAATTTCTGACGGTCGATGCGATCGAATTGCGCAATGCGACATCTTCTTTTGTGAACAGTGCGTTCCCGCGGCGGCTAATTTCGCAGAGGCTGGCCCGGCGGCTATAGTCCCGGACAAGTTGAACCCTTCGAGAGGATGCCATGTCGATACGTCCCGTAAAGCATACGAGCACCGCAACGCCAACCATCGAAGGCGCCGGTGTGAAGCTGCACCGCGTCTTCGGCTTCGGGGATCCGTCGATGACAGACCCCTTCCTGATGATGGACGATTTCCGCAATGACAGTCCGGCCGAATATATCCGCGGCTTTCCCTGGCATCCGCACCGCGGCATCGAGACGATCACCTACGTGCTTGCAGGCACGGTCGAGCACGGCGACAGCCTCGGCAATCGCGGTCTGCTCGGCGCCGGCGACATCCAGTGGATGACGGCAGGAAGCGGCATCATGCACCAGGAAATGCCGAAGGGCGATTTTGCCGGACGCATGCATGGCTTCCAGCTCTGGGCCAACCTGCCCTCGTCGCTGAAGATGACGGCGCCGCGCTATCAGGACGTCAAATCCGCCGACATTCCCGTCGTTGTCGATGACGACGGTACGGCCGTGCGCGTCATCTGCGGTGACTTCTGGGGCAAAGCGGGCCCAGTTGACGGCGTCGCGGCCGAACCGATCTATCTCGATGTCTCGGTCCCTCCGGGGAAGAAGAAGCGCCTGCCCGTCGACACCTATCGCAACGCATTTGCTTATATCTTCGCAGGCTCCGGCACATTCCGCGACGCCTCCAAGCCGTTCGGCGTCCGTGTCGAGAAGGAGGTCAACGGCGAGGAGCTCAACATTCGCGACATGTCCGGCAACCGGACGCTCGTCGTCTTCGACAGCGGTGACGAAGTGACGGTGCAGGCCGGCGACGAAGGCATCCGCTTCCTGCTCGTTTCAGGCAAGCCGATCGAGGAGCCGGTTGCCTGGCATGGGCCGATCGTCATGAACTCGCGAGAGGAGATCATGCAGGCGATGCGAGAGTTGCAGAACGGCACCTTCATCAAGGCCGCACACTGAGCCGGCTTAATCCACAGCCCTCTGCCGCAATGTTTGCTCACTGCGGCAGCATATAGGACATCATTGTAAACATTGGTGTATTGCCGGCGACCGTGAAGTGAAATACTGCTGCCAGGGAAGATGCGCAGCACCTGACGCCTCGTTTTTTCTTGCATCTCCGGCGAATCATCCTACCTTTTACCCATCTTCAACAGAACGAAAGGAAGGTGATCCAATGTCTAATGAGATTTCGGACCTCGTAAAAGGCATGGAAGTAGTGATGAAAGCGAGGCAGCCCTCGCTCTAAGCCCACCTTCCTAGGATCGCTTTGACGGTCCGGCCATTTACAGGCCAGAACTCATGGAAAGGGTCGCCTCGAGCGGCCCTTTTCATTTTTCAGCGCAGGATTGACGAGGGTAATGGCCTCAAGGTATTCATAAAGTCATCTGATGACTTTATGAATACGGGCGATGCAACCACTTGCAAAAACGAAACTTGCGGACACGGCCATTGAGGCGATCCGCACCGAGATACTGGGAAAGCGATGGGCCGTTGGCGAGAAATTGCCAAACGAGGCGGCGCTGTCCTCCACGCTCTCCGTCAGCCGCGGCACGATCCGAGAGGCGGTGCGGGTGTTGGTGTCGCAAGGCCTGCTCGAAACCCGGCAGGGCTCGGGAACCTACGTGCTCTCGACCACCGACACCCGGCTGCCGCTCACCATGGCGCGTCGCGCCGGTCTGCGCGATCTCTTCGAAGCCCGGTGCGCGCTCGATGTCGAGGCCGCACGGCTGGCCGCGATACGACAAACGCCTGAGATCATTGCGGAGTTGCGGGCGCTTCTCGCCAAGCGGGGCAATTTCGAAGGCGGCGACAGAAGCGTCTTCGTCGAAAGCGATCTTGCCTTCCACAAGGCGATCATTGCCGCTTCCGCCAACCGCGCGATGATCGAAATCTATCAGTTTTTTTCCGCCTCGATTGCCGAAACAATCGCGGCGACATTGGACGACGAGATTCCCGAGCCTGATATGCGGGCGCATGCCGACATCATCGACGCGCTCGCCACCGGCGATCCGCAACAGGCCGATGCGGCCGTTCGCCGCTTCATGGCCCCCATCATCAGCGCTCTCGACCGGATGCTCCATTCATGACCACGCCCCTTCAGGATGCCGCACACGTCTACGACCTGGCGGACGAACAGCTCGTCGATGCCGAAGCCGACAGCGTACCGCAGCCGCAGCCCCGGGTTGGCAGCAGCGCAGCGGTGCGCTTTCTCCTTGGCGCCAGCCTCGTCCTGATCGCCTTCAATCTGCGTCCCGTCTTCTCCAGCGCCTCCGCGCTGCTGCCCGAAATCAAGACGGAACTCGGCCTTTCATCCCTCGGTGCCAGCCTGCTGACCACCCTGCCTGTCGTCTGCCTCGGCGCCTTTTCGCCGTTGGCGCCGCGGCTTGCCCAGCGGATCGGATCGGAGCGCACGCTTCTGGCGGTCCTCGTGCTGCTGGCGCTCGGGACGGGTCTGCGTGGCTTATCATCCGTTCCGCTGCTTTTCGTCGGCACTGCGCTTGCCGGCGCCTGCATCGCGGTCGGGAACGTGCTGCTGCCAGGGCTGGTCAAGCGCGACTTTGCCGATCGCGCAGCGCTGATGACCGGTTTTTACACGATGGCGCTATGCGCGGGCGCGGCGAGCGCCGCAGGCTTCACACTGCCGCTCGAGCGCATCCTCGGTGGCTCGCTCTCCGGAGCGCTGGCCGCCTGGGGTCTGCCTGCATTGATCGTCGGGATGATCTGGTTGCCGCAAGTGCTGTCCACCAAGAATCAAGTCAAGCGCAGCGGCTTTTCCGTCCAAGGGCTGTGGCGGGATCGCCTGGCCTGGCAGGTCACTCTCTTCATGGGCCTGCAGTCGGCTCTGGCTTACTGCGTGTTCGGTTGGCTCGTCCCGATCCTGCGCGAGCGCGGTCTTGACGGTGTCACCGCCGGAGCGATCGTTTCGGTATCGGTGATGGTTCAGGCTGCAGCATGCCTGGTTGCCCCGCAGATCGCCGTCAGGGGCAAGGATCAGCGCGTGATCAATGCGTCGCTCTGCGTCGTTGCCGTCGTCGCGTTGTTCGGCCTGTTGTTTGCGCCGCTCTCCACCGTCTGGGTCTGGGCGGTGCTGCAGGGCATTGGCCAGGGCGGCCTGATCGCTGTCGCGATGACGACGATCGTGCTGCGGTCGCGCGATCCGCATGTCGCGGCCCATCTTTCGGGCATGGCCCAATGTGTCGGTTACCTTCTTGCCGCGATCGGCCCGCTCTTGGTCGGGCTCATCCGCGGCTGGACCGGCAGCTTCGCATGGTCGGCAGTGCTTTTCGTGGTGCTTGGTGCCGGCGCCGCTATCAACGGCTGGAACGCCGGTCGCACGCTGTATGTGAATGCGCAGACGATCGAGAAGGCGGACTGACGTCCGCCTCACCATCTGTTGATTTCTCCCCCAACGGGGCGATGCTACGCTGACGCCTCCCATGCCGCTTCCCTCGGAGGAGAAGTCTTGCGTTTCCTATCCGCCATTCTGCTTGCAACCGCCTTGCTTGCTCCGCTGCCCCCCGCCTTATCGCAGGAGGGTCGAGGCGAGGCTGCCGCACAGGGTTCATCGAGCGAGGGCGTGTTGAAGCTGCTGCCGAGCGACTCGGTCACCCAGCACACAATGACGATCGGCGGCCGGACCCTCGACTTCGTGGCGACGGCCGGCACGTTGGATCTCTTTGCGCAAGACGGCTCCAAGGCCGGCGCCGTATTCTATACGGCCTATGTCGCCAAGAACGGGAGGTCCGACCGGCCCCTGACCTTTGCCTTCAACGGCGGCCCCGGCGCCGCATCGGCGTTCCTGCATCTCGGCCTCGTAGGGCCGCGCATCCTGGATTTCGGCCCGGATGGGGCCGATGGGGCCGATGCAAAATTGACCGACAATCCGCAGAGCTGGCTCGACTTTACCGACGTTGTTCTCATCGATCCGATCGGAACCGGATGGAGCCGAACCGCCAAGGCCGACGACGCCTCCAAATACTACAACGTCAATTCCGACGCGGAGAGCGTTGCGAAGGCGATCGCTCTCTATGTCGCCCACAACAACCGGTCCGGTTCGCCCAAATATCTTCTCGGAGAGAGCTATGGCGGCTTCCGCGCCGCCAAGGTGGTCGGCGCGCTGAAGGATAGCCAAGGCATCATCGTCTCGGGCGCGATCATGCTTTCGCCGTTGCTCGAAGGGCAACTGATGTTCAATGCCGATCAGTTTGCACTGGGCGCGGCACTCGAGTTTCCGTCGCTCGCGGCAGCGAACATGGACAGACGCAATGCCTTCGATGAAGCGCAGCAGCGCGATGCGGAGAAATTTGCGCTTGGCGACTATCTGACGACACTCGCTGGCCCGCCGCCGACTGGCGAGGCGGCCAAAGCCTTCTACCGGAAGGTTGCCGGCATGACCGGCATTCCCGAAGATATCGTGGCAAAGAACCGCGGCTTCCTCGGAAACGCCTATGCGAAGCAATCAAGCGGGCAGGATGGTCGAATTGTCAGCCCTTACGACGCGGCGTTCTCGACGCCCGATCCTTACCCGGAGTCGGACTCTGACCGTGGCGACGATGCCATCCTCGACGGCTTCACCCGCGCCTATGGCGGGGCCTTCGCCGACTATGCGCGCAATGAACTCGGCTTTAAGACCGAGATGACCTATTCGCTGCTGGACGGCGACATCAGCCGCAGATGGGAGTGGGGCGGACGCGGCGGTGGTTCCAGGCTGCAGGCGAGCGTCACCGACGACATTCGCCAGTTCCTCGCCTCCAATCCGAAGTTCCGCCTGCTGATCGCCCACGGCTACAGCGATCTCGTCACGCCTTATGGCGTGAGCCGTTATGTTGTCGACCACTTGCCGCCTTCGCTTGCCGGCGAGCGGGTGGGGCTGAAGGTCTATCGCGGCGGTCACATGTTTTACACGCGGACCGATCAGCGCGCCGCCTTTACCGCCGATGCCAAGGCCTTCCTCACCGAGCATTCCGGCACAATGCCGGCTGAATGAACGATTGATCAGTGCACGGATTCCACGGAAAAATCTGAGATTTCCTCGCATTATTGAGCCAAAACGGGTTGCCTTCGGCGGATGCCGACATAGGTAAGTCACCATGTCATACCCCAGTGAGCCATTTCCTGCCATGATGCCGCAACCGGCCTCAGGGCAGACGGAATTGCTGAGCGTCGTTTTATCCTCCCCTCAAGACTGCGCTCTTTTTCTCGATATCGATGGCACATTGCTTGACCTGGCCGCGGTGCCGGATGCAATCGTCATGCCACCGTCGCTGCCGGCGGCGCTTTATGCCGTGTCGCGAAGGCTCGGTGGCGCGCTAGCCTTGGTCACAGGACGGGCACTCGCTTATGCCGACGAGCTGTTCGCACCATTCCGATTTCCGATCGCCGGCTTGCACGGCGCCGAATTGCGTTGGCCGGACGGCAGCATCATTAAAGCCGAGACCACTGCCGCCTTCGAGGCATTGAAGGCGGAGCTCCGCGCCGCAACCGAAAATCTGCAAGGCGTACTCGTGGAAGACAAGGGAGCTGCGGTCGCCGCTCACTATCGCCTCGCGCCGCAAAGGCAGGCGGACGTGGAGCTGATCATGGAGAGGCTGCAGTCCAAGGTCGGGCCGAACTGGACCTTGCAACGGGGCAAGATGGTTCTCGAAATCCGACCCGCGAGCGCCGACAAAGGTCACGCTGTGGAGACGTTTCTGTCGATGCCGCCCTTTGCAGGCAGGCGTCCGATTGCCATCGGTGACGACGTTACGGACGAGGCGATGTTCCGTGTCGCCAATCGCTTTGGCGGCCATTCCGTTCGTGTCGGGCCGTCTTCGAACACTGCCGCCACTCTGGCGCTGCCTTCCGCATCGGCGGTGCGGGAACTGATTGGGCAGCTCGCCGTTTGATCCATGCACGATGTGCCGCCCTCCCGATGAAAGGAACCTCCGTGACCCGTCTTGTCATCGTCTCCAATCGCGTGCCAGCTCCCGCGAAGGAGGGCGCGGCCTCCGCCGGCGGACTGGCGGTAGCGCTCAAAGCCGCACTCGAAGAACGCGGCGGCATCTGGATGGGCTGGTCCGGCAAATCGAGCGAAAACGACGAGCCCGGCCCGCTCTCCCTGACGGAAGAGGGCAAGATCACCTATGCACTGACGGATCTCACCGGCAAGGATGTCGAGGAATACTATCACGGCTTCGCCAATCGCGTGCTCTGGCCGATCTGTCACTACCGCCTGGACCTCGCGGAGTATGGCCGCAAGGAAATGGCGGGGTATTTCCGCGTCAATCGTTTCTTCGCGCATCGGCTTGCGCCGCTGCTGCGGCCGGACGACATCATCTGGGTCCATGACTACCATCTGATCCCGCTCGCCGCGGAACTGCGGCAAATGGGCTTCAAGAACCGCATCGGCTTCTTCCTGCACATTCCCTGGCCGCCGGCCGATGTGCTCTACACCATGCCGGTTCATGAAGAGATCATGCACGGACTTGCCGCCTACGATCTCGTCGGCTTCCAGACGGACCACGATCTGGAAAACTTTGCCGGGTGCCTTCGTCGCGAGGATATGGGCGACGCGATCGGTGACGGCCGCTTCACGGCGAATGACAAGGTTTTCAAGGGCGGAGCATACGGCATCAGCATCGAGACCGCCGCCTTCGCCGACTTCGCCAAGAAGGCCGGCAGCCACCATCTGGTGCAGAGAGCACGGCAGAGCATCAAGGACCGCGACCTTATCATCGG
>Ga0123342_1010345_pt1 | contig 10744 bp, 4 predicted proteins | sample Turbeawhitnodule_FD_89960 | JGI IMG/M metagenome (GOLD analysis project Ga0123342, IMG submission 89960) | Root nodule microbial communities of legume samples collected from Mexico - Turtle bean Mexico white nodule | ecosystem: Host-associated > Plants > Roots > Nodule | place: Mexico: Nepantla... | reverse complement strand
ATTCTATAATTATTAAATTAATTACATAATATTGTGTACAATATCGCATAATATTGCATAATATCATACAATAAATTGCATACAATAATTGTGTATAATTTGATAATTATTATTTCCTTAATAATCTCATGTACATAAATATTTTTCTACTACTTTATCTTATGTTCTAAACCCTCACACTATGAAGATGTTGTTAAAGATAATTGTCAAGGAGATGTTATCAAAACACTTGTTTAGAATTGATTTTTCCTAATCTTCCTTGAGTCTTTGAAATAAAGTATTTCATTGATGGTTACATCCAAAAGTATAAAGTCTCTTTGGTTGCTAAAGACTTCACAATTTGTAGGTATTGATTATTTGAAAACTTTTAACCTTATAATCAACATAACCACATTTAGAATATTCTTGTCCATTTGTGCTACAAAAGGATGGTACTTATATCAATTTGATATAAACATAGAATTTTTACACTACTTGCATGATAAATCATACATGAAAATTCAACCAATGTTTTCTATTTCTAAAGAAAGTTCAATTTGCAAACTTCAAGATCTTTACATAGTATGAAACAAGTCAACAAGCAATTGAATGAAAAATTAAGCTTATTTCTTTTTCAATATGGCTACATACCATCAATGACCTATTATTATTTCTTTACTAAGCCTACATTCATCATTTTACTATTGTTCTTGTACACGCGAGTATCTTATAATTGTAAAAGATGATTTGGATGAGACTAATATCATCATAAACATAATGTGAATAATGTTTTTAAATATTTATAAACTTGAAAATTTTGACATTTTATCGAAAAATAGAAGTGGTCACATCAAATCAATAGATCTTCTTCATGATATTGGTTAACATGCTCTAAAATCATGCTTCACACCAATATATTAATAGCTACATAAAAAATTTAGACAACATATTTCAGACCATTCTTTGCATAAAATACTAATTGAAAAACTCTTTCACCTTATTCTTCATAATAAACATAATATGATATCTCCCTTGCAGTGAATCATTTGAGTCAATATCTTGATTGTCCTATTGATCTTCATCAAAGTGTAATTATACTAGTTCTCAAAGACATCAAGCAAATGTTATTTTTTCTAACAAAAAACAGGGTAAACAAAGAATTCACATATTCTTATTGGATAATGTGTGTTGATACTAGAAATTGTGTATCATTTGTTATTTTTTCATGGCATCTCCAATCATTTCATGAAAATTAGAAGACAAACTATCTCAATATCGTCCTTAGAGACCGAATATGAATCAATGACTTAAGATACTTATGAATTATAATGCATAATTTTTTTATTAAACATGATGAACCTATTGTGTTATGTTGGAATAATAATTTTGTTCTTAATATTGCTAGTAATAATCTTGACTTCCATTAGAGTGTTAACACTTGTAGTAAGATTATAATGTTGTTTGGTATAAGGTTGAATTGGAATTTCTACATTTCATGTGTCTCAGCATCATCTCAACTAGCAAACATTTTGACCAAGTTTTTTACTTTCCATCTTTTCAACTAGTCTCAATTAGCATGTTTAAGCTTTATATAACAAGCTTGAGGGAAATATTAAACAAGACTATCATTTTCCATCTTTTCAACCAGTCTCAATTTAAGCTTAGCATGTTTAATCTTCATATAATAAGCTTGGGGGAATATTAAATGAAACTTTCATATCATCCTCTGTTACAACTTAACAGTTTCCTCTATCTGTTTTTTTTTTTCAGTTTTGTATCCATAATATACAGTTGTATCTTTTATTACAATTAATTGATTTTTTTGTGCGCATTTTTGGACAACCTTTCTTCCTTACAACGAAGTATTATTCATAACAAGACAATACACTGAAACATTGAGTGCTTGAATATACAACATTCTTCAGAATGCCCTTATTACTAACTTATTACTATCTTTGCAGTTGTGATTACATTTTCTATATGACTATTCCAATGAATAAAAGTTGTAAGAAAATCAGAACTGCTAAAACACAACATCACTGCTACTTTGCTGAGTTAAAAGAAAAAGTTGAAGTGTCACTCTCTATTACCCAGTCATTTCTCACTCCAATAGTATGACAGTTCATGCAACAGAAAACTGACATAATAAATGTTTTGAGGCAATATTTATTAATTGACTAATAGGCACAAGTAGGTGACCCCAGTCGGAAATCCAATATGACTAGTGTGGCAACACTGTGGGCCAGTGCGCCAAGAACAACAAAAACATGAAAAATTTGATGGCTGTGACCTGCTATATCAAATGCTCCTGGCTTCCATCGTTCTGGTATTCTAGTAACATAAAATCCAGCTCCAGTGGCATATAGAATGGCCATAACAAGCTCATATCCAAGTGCAACAAATATATGGGGCTGACCCCAGTGCAGGACAACAGCATGAGCCGCGGGAATTACACCTGAAAAGCCCATAGAGAGGAATAAGGTGGCTCTGAGGGGTCGGAACCGAGGGGTAGAAAGTGAAGGTGCAAGCAGGGTAATGATGGCAAGGACTCCCAGTAGAGATATTGCCCCCAAATAAAATAGCCTTGCGTAAGGATTGCAGAAGAAAACATAGTAAATAGGAGCAAAGAAGGAACCGACAATCATAAGAGAAATGCCAGCATAATCTAGACGCCAGAAAAATAGGTTAAAGTCTTTTGAGTGGCAGGCCAGAAGATGGGAAAGAGAACTGCAAGCAAGGCACCCCATTCCTCCAGCTAAGAAAACGAACCATGGCCATCGAGGAACTGTCTCCAGCCCAGATCCTCTCATCTCACCAAGAATGGATGAGTCCATAACCTGTCTAAAATGCAAATCCTGCAAAACATAACAGAGAAACCAGACCAACAAAAGGTACAATAGATAATAAGTTCTTAGTTATATTATGTTAAGGGCCCACATTGTCCATAATGATAATTATAGCAAAGTAAAATCTAGAAAACATGTTATAACATTTTCTACAAGAAGATGAGTAAGATAACACTATCCTCTATAATGCAATATAACAGATTGTAAAGAACATATATAAGTAGAAGAGAATGTCCATTAAAAACAATTATGCTTAAACTTCCAGAGATAATGTAAAAAGTCTCATTACTAAATGAATGAAGCTAAATTGCAATATTGGTCCTCTTTTTCATTACTGAATACTGATTCCTATGTTGTTCTCCAATTTTTTTCTGCTATTTTAGTTCTTGAATTTCAAAAATTCCCAATTTTGATATAATTCTAAATTTTTGCATATCTTTATTTATTTTATTTTATTTTATTTTTCAAATAATTAAATTATTTCTGGTAGTATTTTAAATGATTTTTTGGTTTAAAAGATTCAATTGGACCAAAATAAAAATAAATATAAGGCACACAAAATTAAGAATTACACCAAAATCATAGTTGGAGAGGTATTGATGGATAATTAAATGATAGATAATTAAGTCAAGAAGTTACAATTAATGTTAGAAGAAAATTGATATAGTTGGAGAGGTATTGATGGTGTTGCTTCTAATCAAATTTTGATTTTTCTCAGTAAATTAAATAATTTTATTAAATACATTGTATAATAGGATGAAACTTAAAATTTGATTGAAAATAAATAAATAATATATAAGATTTGTCCTAAATGTTATTGTAGAGTCCTCTTTTGAATCTTCTAAATTTCTTTAAAAAAATAAAGTAAATGCATTTAATGTTAAAGATAAAAAAAAAAACTTAATCTGCCTTAAATAGGAAGATTAATAGGAAAATATTTTGGAGATTTTGAATTGGTAAAACTACAATAGGTGCTTTTAGCATTGTTTCTACTTAACATTAAAATTTTACTTTAATTAATTACTATAAATATTTCATACAAACTCTTATTACATAAATTTACCTAATAAAATTCCAAATTTCTAGCTAAAGATAACAATAGAAGCACAAGAGTGACTACATATGAGTTTAGTTTTGTTTCTAGAATTGTTCAATAAACAATATCTGTTACATTTATGGTGCAATGAGACATAATAATGTTTGGCCTTTCCCAATTTATATGCATAAAATAAAATATTTCATCTCTACCATTTTGTTTTCCTACCCCATACACCTTTAACTAATTTAATTTATATCATTACTTTATCAAACAAAATACCTTCTTAAATTAATTTTGCAATACATGCATCATAAATTAATAATCACTGTCACTATTAACCATTATTATATGAACAAATTTAAGATGAATTTTATAAACATTACCAAGAATGCGTCACTGTGAGAGCCATTAATTTCCGCTGTCGTCAACGATCCGAGAGCCGTGGAGAATCTGGCGGTACCATCTCACATTCACACAATATCAGTTCATTCATTCACACTCAGTCTCATACCGAACAACACGATACATAAACATCAAAACGACGGGCTGATCCTGCGTTTAGCATACCTGAGCCAATTCCAGAGCTCCGCGGTGGTGCTCATCGCCGCCATTACAGCGAATATGAGAAAGCCTCCTACGTGCCTGCAGTGGACCAGCGCGAGCAATTAAGCATCAAGCAAGTGGAACAATCGCACTAAAATCGAAAAGGAAAGAGTGGTGGAATTGAATCGGTCACGTACGTCCAAATGTTTAGGGTTTCGTTGTGCCATGCGAGGATGCTCCACAAGGCTTCCTTCACGGGCCACTCGGAGCGGTAATAGTCCAATATGAACTCGCTATCCTTTAAGTACTCCGGCAGCTCCTCGAACTTCACCAATCGCCGTTCGAATCGCTTTGGTTTCGCCGGCATGACTCCGCCGTGTTTCTTGTTGCCGCTCCGGCGAAGGCTTTTCATCCTTATCGTCGCCGGCGAATCTTCGCTCTGGGGCAGATCTATTATACTATTTGCCCCCTTCAAAGACACCTACAGCCCACACTTCATTTCTACAATATCTTGAACATAAAACCGTGGTAGAAAAGATTGATTCCTATGCCATTAACCTTTTCCAGAATAAATTACTATTTACTCTACCAAGTATAAATAATTTATTTAGTTCTACCTGTATTAAATAATTTTAAAAATAAATTATTAACCTCTATTAATTTCTTATTTTATAAACAGGTAAAAAATTATGTATAATTTATTTTGAATTTATAATATCATGACACATTTCGTACATTATAACCAATCAAATTATCGTTTAGAATAAGAATTTGTATAAAAAAAATAAAATATAATAAACTTAGTTGTGTCAGCTAGACTTTCAAAATTAGCATTCCAGTCATTTTAGCTCTTATATTTTAAATTACTTAATTTTATCTAAATATTTTATAAAGTGAATATATTTCATTATTTGATTTTTGTCACCAAAAAATTAATAATCTTTTACTTATCATCCACTTTTAATTGCATATAATGATGTGACAAATTTAATTATTTAATTTGTTTCAAGTTGAACAATTTATGTCTATAAACATCAGGTATTATTTTATAAAGTAAATAATATAATATTAAACACTGTTATTAAATAAAATATAAAATATGAAAATCGTTTAAAAAAATAAAGTTGTTTTTCATTCATTTTCATTTACTCTAAATCTCTTTTTTTGTTTTTAGTTGTTTACATTAAATAATTTAATTTTTATTTTAGTTGTCGTCTATTTATATCTATCTTTGAAAACAAGTTAAAAATAAGTTGCCAATTGATAATAATATCTTTGAAAAGCAAGTTGACATTATTTTATGAGATTCATGAATGATATAGAGATTGAGTTCTTCTCTTGTCAAGTCATATCATATTGGTACTTGTGAATGAAGTAATACACGAATCTCTGCAAAAATATGATATCATTTTTTAATTATGATATTAAACTTAATAAAATTATATTAATAAACAGCACCCATTAATTAAACAGCATCAGATAAGTGCTCGTAAATGAAGTTTTTTAACCGAATCGATGTAATTTTAGAAAAAATTATTGATATACACAGATTTGGAAAAAAATTAATTATACAGGTAACTCATGTTACCATATAGTTATTTCATGTTAGTCTTTCATGATTTTATTGTAAACATACCTTATATAAATTTGAATATGTAAGAGTCAAGTCGTTATCGTTTGATACAATTTAAGAGAAAATTTGTGTTTGACTCATAAAACATTAATTAAAGTTAATCAGTGTTTTTTAGTTTTAAAGAAAGTTGTGTTTGTTTTTATATTAAATTAAAATTGTACACCTTTTACATCATTTATGTATATGATTCTTATAATTTAGTGTATTGTTTTTTTAAATATTTAGTAATTTAGTATAAATTATATATAAATATTAATTGTAAAATTAAAAACTAATATTATGTAATTTTGGAAATAAATAAGAGGAGTATGTAATTTTTATCTACACAATTGAAAAATAAATATTACTCATGTGATTTCCATTCGAAAAAAAAATATGTTTTTAGTTATACAATTACTTTCTTATATAAAACTTTGAATTATCATTACTTATAGTTAGAAAAATATTAGATCAGTTATAAGAATGAATATTTCTTTTCTATTGTTCTATTGTAATCAAATCACAAGTCTTGTGTTTAACTAAAGAGAGAAAATGTAAAACAAAAGAATCAATGTATAAAGAAAACAACTAAGAATAAAATAGATGTTAAACAAATGTACAAAAATAAACAATAAATAATCAGAAAAGACAAAATAACATAATTGATATTAATTTCCTTCTACAAGTCTTATATCCATCTCCTTTTATATCCTCACAAACTAGGAAGTAAATGAATGAGACTTTTCTTCAAATTTTTTCAAATTTTTTTCTAATAATGTGATAATTTATTTCTAACATTCGGGTATATGAATTAAAGTGACCTTGTTATACTCCTTTCGCTTAAAATGTTTGTGTTGGTCACAACTCTAATTAAAGCAAAGACATATGTTAGTTCAAACAAACTTATATTTGCAATATAATGAAAATTGAAAAATTTTACCCTCATGATAAGTTTTTCATTTTTGGGGCTTTTTTTTTTTAATGAACAAAACCATATTATAGAATAATTGGAATCAACTGCCAATGGGATTTACGATGAATGACAAACATAAAATAGAAGTTAGAATACTAACCCTTCAATTTATGAAACCAAGTAAATATGTCTTTGAGAGTCACTCATCCATGTTTGTATGTATTGCTGGATTTGAACCTTTGTGTTCACAAATTTCTGGATGGATTGAGACTCAAGAAAATCATATATTTATGATTTGTCTTGCTTCATACTCAAGTTATTCATGTACCTAACATAATGAATTATAAGTTAAATGTGATTCTTACACTACGGAAAATTTAGACAACATTAAATGACTTACATGAATAATTATATCATTGAAATGTTTAACATGGAGGTTCCTCCAACAACCTCCAATGTGTCCAGTAAGGAGATGTGTGGAGAAACAACAATACTATTGAGGTTAAATACTATGTTCTCCAATGTAGTTGCAATGATTTTCTTCTCAACTTGGGTAATATGGTAAGACGATAGATATTAAACCATGCTAAACTTTTACCATGTCATCATCATCACTAGCAGGTGCTCCCATTACCTGCTTACCACGACGCACATGATTCTAAACAAAAGCAAAATGTTAGATGAACATTGATAGAATTTATAATAAAAATAAATAAATAAAAAATAACGCAATGTACTACACGTGGTTGTGTTGAGATTTACTCGACCAAATGTGAGGGCAAAGTAAAAAATGTGACAAAGCCTCCCCATTAATTGAACCTCTATGTTAGACAAAGGCAATCGAGCCGAAGCATCTTGAGTTTCATCCACCACCACTCGCGTCTAGTCACACTATAGAGGGACATCATGGATGTTTAACCCTCCCTTTATTTTTTGTTCATATGCGATTAGACGTAGGGGATTATCTTCAACATATAACTCACACTAGTTTGGAATATCAGTGTGAGTATAATCCCCTTAGGGATCTGCAAAAGCAATAACCAAATTCCCTTTCGTGCTCACTCGAACAACCTTAGCAAATATAGATGTGCCATGAGTCTGTTGTTGAGAATGAATGGACTCTAACTTCTCATTGAATTCTTACCGTAAGGATTGCTGAATTTTATTAAGTTTCTCTTCAAACTGCATCTCAATCCTCTACAAGGCATCTTGACTGAAAGAGTGGTAGTGGACCAAAGTAATCTCATAGTCCCCACAAACCACCAATATACCACACAAATGTCCTAGGTGTTATGGTTCCTTTTGACCACGGGGAACAAATGAGTCATGTGTTTCCTGCTCAACCAAGGAATCCTACAACATAAATATAAACAATAGTTAAGCATAAAAAAATACTACTTCACTTAGGAAAAGGGGAAATGAAAATGATAGTATATATGGGTGTTTATATTTAAATTCTTTTGTAATAATTTGGGCAAATTGTGAAGTCACTTGCTTGTATAATTTCGTGCAAGCAACCTTCCATATCTCATAATGATGTGAGTTGATTTTAGGATTGCACATTTTATGGTGGTATTTCGTTTATGAGTTTTTGCTTTAAGCAGAATATGGTGAAAAACTCAAAGAATATTCCCACTGGACACGAACTTAACCAAGTGGTTAAGTAAGTGTGAAGGTTCACTTCTAAAGGGCAAAGAGAAAAACACAATAGAAGGTGATGATGATGATGATGAGGTGTGAAAATTAAAATAACATAAGATGGAAGGAAGCAAGATGATGACCGAATAAAAAATGAAGAACAAGCAAATGGAAATGGAATTATGGAAGACGTAATGGAAGAAAGAAAAAGAGAAAGATGTGAGAAATCTTATGGAATGGAAGATGGATCATGCCACTTGGAAGGATGGGAGCTTCCAAGATGAGTGGTGAAGAGCCGCCACTTGAAGTGCACTATACTCACAAGATAAGACCCAAGAACCTTTAGCAGACTCAGCTCACTAAACACTCTGACATAGTTTCTTTTCTATTCAAAATTCAATGTGTCAAAATACAGAAGGCAAGACACCCTTTATATAGGAGAGAGTGACTTGGGGAACAAGAGTGAAAGGGGTAGGGATGTCATTTGTGAGAAACCCTAAACCTAGGTGCACGTGTCATGAAAGGTGGGTTTGGCACAAGCCCAATTTACTAAGCACACCCTAGTCAAACAACTAAACACACCTTGCTCTAGTTTATTCTTTTATTTGGACCCCCAAAGTGAGCCCAATTTATTTATATAAACATGTCTTTTAAAAAGACCAGAAGAAAGAACATTTGATGCTTTGGCCTATGTCCAGTTCTTCTTTTGTTGAGGTCCTTCTGAAGTTTGGTGGGGCCTAGTCTTGGATACAAAGATGACTAACTTAATTGTGAAGTGTATGTTGTGTCCTTAGTCATCTGTTTGTCAAGATAGTTTGTAGCACATAACGTGGAGGTGGAGGTACAAGGTCAACTCACTTTAGCCCAAATACCTTTATTCGAGCCTTCATAGGGCAGATGAGGTGCATCATTAAGCTTATGCCTCTCTGGACAACTATTCTTTTTTCTTACAATTCAAAACAAAATTACGAGATAACTAAAAAATATAGGTAAAAGTTTGTATAAGTATAAAAATTGTAGAAAACTAACATGCTAAGAAGCTTCCAATCGACTGACACGAAAATACATTTAGTCCTCCTCAATTATCTAGTGCTTGACACAAGGACTCACATCTTTATGTTTTTCAAACATATACTCTCGTATCAAGAAAGTCTTGCAATCCTTCCACCTGGCGGCAATGGTTGATAATACCTTCTTTCTGACCACTTTCCTGTTTGGAATGTCAAGATTTTGCTGTAAAAAAAATTAAAACATTAATCAATTGAGAATGTTAGATAATAACGAAATTAACTAATAAGGTGTTAACATAAAATGGTGTAATACATTAATATCCTACCATATGAGGTTTTTCTCTGTCTCTTCAACCTCAACCCATGATGGAATGACAATAAATACATGTTTTCGAGCTATTAGACCTCTATAACTACTAAACTTTGGGCCTAAGGGCTTACCCAAATGAGGATCCATGTCAACCTACATCATTTCCTTTCCAATCTGTCCCACGATGACTTGAGCCAATCGGGTCAAAAATATACCTGGTTGGTGATAAGTGTCATATTTCAGTAATATTTCATATTAAAATACAGACACTTATAGATATTAATTGATAAAATAACTATAATATAACTCCTAATTTATGAATTTATTTATTTTTACATATTTTGTGATTATAATATAGATAAGAACGACTTATTCTCAAATTTGTGTTAATTTCAGGATTCTAGGGGAAAAAGGATGAAAAGGTAAAAAGAGAATATACAAATAAAAAGGGAAAGCTGAAACACTCCAAATACTCGTCCAAACTCTTCTAAGTCAGAAGCTCTCAGAGGATCCCGCCCAAACAAGCTCAGTCACGCCCAAGCGAGATTACTCTAGAGACGTTGGGCATGTTTTCGTCTAACTCGCCATAGCGAGTTCAATCACGTTCATACGAGAAGTCACTTACCCCAAACCCAACTAGGTTAAATATGACGCGTGAGACACAACCCTAAACATCAATCAGGAGAATAAGAGGTGTGATGAGCATATATTTATTCACACTCACTAGCCTCATTCATAGATTATTGGACTATAATAATAAATAAATCCATTGTTTTAATTAATATTCTTATAATTGGGTTTATTTGGGCCTTAACTATTATTATTGTTAATTTTGTGTTTTTAGAGTAAATTAT
>Ga0123342_1010344_pt1 | contig 10744 bp, 4 predicted proteins | sample Turbeawhitnodule_FD_89960 | JGI IMG/M metagenome (GOLD analysis project Ga0123342, IMG submission 89960) | Root nodule microbial communities of legume samples collected from Mexico - Turtle bean Mexico white nodule | ecosystem: Host-associated > Plants > Roots > Nodule | place: Mexico: Nepantla... | reverse complement strand
TAAACATGTCTTAGGTTCTTTTCTTGCATTTTCATTTGGTGCTTTAGCTTTAGTTCATGTTTTGTTCGGTTCATCTTCTCTTTTGCTGGATTCAATTGGTTCTTCTTCATTTCCTATTGATTTGTTCGGTGCATTTCAATTTCTAAGCAATTTAAACGATTCATTTGCTTTCTTACCTCTTTTAATCGGTTCAATTGGCAAGAAATGGGTCTTCCATGTGAGCTTTGGTGTTTGGCGCAAGTTTTGGTGATTTCTTGAAACATAGAACATTGATCAATTTCTATAAAAGTGCCTATTCAATCTCCAACTCAAGATGATTCCATAAAATGTCAAAGAATCATCTATATCTTGCTATTGCAATCATATCAATAGCAAACCAGTTTTTGGGACGCTAAATTTAATCCGTATAAGGACTTATATAGCTGACAAACTAAATTTTCTCCCTGTTGGCGAAGTCTGGGAGGAAGCTCCATGTAAACAGTTTCATGAAGGTCACCGTGCAAAAATGCATTTTTTTACGTCAAGTTTGTAGGTGAACTAGTTTCTAGCATATACAAATGTCAAAAGATAACGTAATGTTGTAAGTTTAGCAGTATCCACTTGCATGTAGCCTTTGGCAACTAAGTGCGCCTTATATCGTTCAATGCTCCTATCAGACCTGTATTTTGTTTTATAAATCCATCAACATCCTATGGGTTTGTGGCGAGCTAGTAATGAAACAATGCTCCAGGTGTTATTTTCAGTCAATGTTAATAATTCAGAATTCATGACTTCCTTTTAGTGGGGAGAAATAATGACTTGATCACATGATGAAGACTCTTTGTGTTTAGAAATGTTAGCTAAAAAAGTGCAGTGAGTAGAAGATAAGTTGGAATAAGAAATAAAATGAGAAAGTGGGTATCGTGTACCTATAAGAGAACCTTGGCTAGGAGTGGAATGATTGGCGCTAGGTGGTAGCAAGTAATCTTTATGCCATGCAAGAGGATGTTTGAGATGTGTAGAATGTCAAAGTGGTTGTGTAGAAATATCAGGGGATGAATTAGGCACATGAGATTCAGGAATAGGCTCAATGGGCATGGATTCGGTAATGGGCTGACTGGATGAAGTTTGTGAAGCTCATTATGAGTTGGGTAATGTGGTACAAAATGTAGAATTTTGACGGTCTAAGTCAATGACCAAATTTGGTAGGACAAAAGAGTGTGAGGGTGATGTTGTTTCATGAAAAGGAAAAATGATTTCGTGAAAAACCACGTCCCTACTAACAAAAGCAATGTTGTCTTCAAGATCATATAATTTGTAGCGTTTATGATTAGGTGGATATCCAATATAAAAGCATCGTCGAGCGTGTCGATCAAATTTGTGTTTGGGATGATTTACTGTTGCATAACATAGGCTGCCAAAAACACGTAAATGTGTAACATATGAAACTTGGCTGTATAATAGTTGAAAAAGTGTTTTATTTGACAGAATGGGGGAAGGTAAGTGGTTAATAAGGTAAATGAATAGGTAAATTAGACTGATAAAGAAGAGATCAACCACCCAGTTTTGTTGGGTTGGGGGGGGGGGGAGGGGTTATTGACACATGGAAGGAAATTTCGTACCATTATCTATTTGGACGGCTTTAATACAGATGTGGAATTGAGTATATGCAAATGTAATGTGGTAAGTGTACTGGGAGGATCCGGACGACCGACATTGTGGCACGGGGCTCGGCCATTGGGTCGACCGACCCTATAAACCCAATTACGCTTAAGCAGAGTTAGCGAGGTTAATCAACAATTAAGAGCTACGTAATGTATTCCTAAACATGACCCAAGTTCCCTAATCTGGCCCAATAAGAAAGGCCCACTAAAATAATATAAATAGCACAAATTCTAAGATTCAGGTACATCATCATATATAATGCTTTGACAACCGAGTCTCGAATACTAAACTAACTTGATCGTCGGAGTGCCTTCTGTAGGTACCATCCGAGTCTGGATTACGAGAAGACCAAGAGGTAGTACGAGTGGAAAGGAGGAAGAAGCTTACTTGGAGAGGAAGTGAAGTGTTTCCCGACCGACCGACCAAGGAAGGATAAGAAGTTGTCTCAATAGTTCTCTGGGCCTCAACCCTCGTTCGAGAACAACATATATATTTAAATTTGTTATCATATTATTATGAAGAAAACATAAATGGTTATTATCATTTATATCTGCTATGATATTTTAAATTTGTTATCATATCATTATGAAAATCACAGATATATTTAAATCTTTTATCATGTTATTCTGAAGATAACACAAATATTTATTATCATTTAAATCTGTTGTGATATTATTATCCTCATTATCGTGATCTCTCACGTGAGAAAAATTATTTTTGTTACTGGATATAGAGCGTAGTAGTGTAAAAGTACATGTCTAGTAAAGTTCTGGCAAGGAAAGACTTGGTATTTAAGCACATCCATTGGTGACCCACCTATCTTTCCTGGGAACTTATCTAGTGTACTAGTTCACGGTCTACAATCGTTGTTCGAATAGAAACTGAGATGACGCTTCATCATCATCATTACCATGACCTCTCACATGAGAGAAATTATTCTTGTATTGGATATAAAGTGTAGTAGTGTAAAAGTACATGTCTAGAAAAGTTCTAGCAAGGAAATACTTGGTATTGTCCATTGGTGACCCACCTCTCTTTCCTGGGAACTTACCTGATGTACTAGTTCACGGTATATTTTGATTTTAACTCCATTGGGAACTGACTCGAGCACTTAAGCGACCATCCTAATTCACCTAGTTTATAAAAGTTGAATGCTTAGCTTGGCCCAAAATGGTGACGAGCCCAATGACATGCCAAGTGGTCGGCCCAAACAATTGACAATGTATTCTAATAAGATAGCCAAAATAAAAATAGTTGAATGAATAACTGAATTAGCTAAGGCACAAATATTTACTCTGGATTCGATGAAAATAAATAGTTAGAGATAATGTTCTAGTTGCGCCCCTGAAATAAAGGGGATATATTAACAAAATATTTTTATGTTATTAACTCCTGAATGGAAATCTACGAATGTTATAAAAGAGCCTCAAGACCCTGAACAAAAGTAAGTTCAATCTGGTGAAACTACACTCATACAGATACTTTATATTCAGATACTCATAGTTATATATTCTCCCTGACTTGATCGTCGGATTCTTGTCAACAGGTGGAACTCCCTTCGCTGTGAATTATTAGCATCCCAAAGCAGCAACAACAAAAAAGAAAAGTTAGCTCGGAGTCCACCACCAAGGTCCAATCCAGGTCGAACAATCATAATAATTTTTTTTTTCACACATCTCACTGAGAATGCTTCACTCCTTTTTGTTAATAATTTTCATAATGTTAATTATTCTCTTTTCATATATTAACAATAAAATTTTTTTAAAATAAAAATGAGGTAATTTTCCTTGTACATTTCTAGTAAAAATTTGTGGAAGATAATTATTATGATTTTCCTTAAATTAAAATTAAAATTAGATAAATTCATTTAAAGTATAAAATTTATAAATAATATTTCCAATTTAAAGTATATTCATTATCGTAAATTCTGATCAATAATAATAATTAAACTTTTAATAATTCAAGTGTTTTATTTTAATCAACTATTATAATTAAATTAGAATTTATTGAGAATTTTTTTTATCAGCACATATAGAGACATTATATTTTTTATATTTAAAAATTAATTTGTGGATATTATTGAACACTGATATATATAATAATTTATTGATTTTTATAATTATATATTTTTATTAGTTAAAGATATAAAAAAAAGTACGTTTTGTAAATATATTTATAAGAAATGTGTTAAAAAAATGTTAAAAGGAGAGAATAGAAATGTAAACAAAAAATTGGATGACCCACAAAAATATCGAGAAGACAATTAATAGTTTTAAGATATACTTTACCTATTTTTTTCCTAATTTCTTATTTTTTCCTCACCTTTACCTCACCTCAGAACATTCACATATATCAATACTACTGACCCTCAAACCATCTTCACTACTTTATACTTTATGGCTCACACCCCCTATTGTTACTTTTTGCACCCCTATCTCACTTTCACCTTTCCCTCACCTTTTCACTTTTTTTACTCACTCTCAGTTCATGTGCCTTCTCTCCTCCTGCACTCACATTTCAATTTTTTTTCATACACTGCATCCGCCCCTCTTCTTTTGCTTTTTCTTTTACCTCCCACACACACTCACATCCAACATTGCACCTTCTCACGCGACACTTTTAAGCGAGGTGGTCCTTTTAAGTACGTGCTGTTGTGATGAGTTCTTCAACGGTTTTCTTCTTGTCAAGTACCTTAAAAAGGAAACCAAGTAAGTAACAACGATTTAGGTTTCGTTCGGAATAAAAAACCTCACGAAGCGAATGAGAGCTGAAACGACGCATCTCACTGTGTTTCTTTCTCTTCTCTCTGATAGGCGCATTGTTGCAGGTGACAATGCTTGAACAACGTCGTTATGGAATATCGAACGGGCAGTGCAACAATAAAAATGGATAATACAAAGTGAAAAGTATAATTTGGAGCAAATATAATTATTAATTCCACATGGATGTTTATTAAATTAAAAAACCCAAAATATAAAATATGTTAAAAAGGATTATACTAATAAACAGGTAAATTTTAGATAAATATATTAGATCAGTATTATGGTTGACTGATTTATTGGTTGGGTAAACAGGTATAGTTGAGTAGAGTAAAGTAGTGTGAAAAAAATATAGGTTTTCTTATTAATTAAAAATAATATTATAAGAACTAAAAAAATAATTTTAAAATAAGACTAAAAGGTATTATGGTTGACTGATTTATTGGTTTGGTAAACAGGTATAGTTGAGTGGAGTAGTGTGAAAAAATTATAGGTTTTATTATTAATTAAAAATAATATTATAAGAACTAAAACAATAATTTTAAAATAAGACTAAAAGGTAAAGTTTTCTTACACGACTAAATGATAACTAATAATAATAATAGTATAAATACTTACAGATATGAATTAAAATTTGGAATAATTAAAGTAAAACATTCGAATTTAATTAATTATTAAATCTAAGAGGTTTATTATCAATAAAAAATATTTTAATTTACTTCTAAAATAATTTAATTTCTAATATTAACTTTATTTGCCGGGTTCATATTCAAACATTTCTCATATTTGAGTTGTAATTTTTATTTTTATTTTACTTAGTAGCTTATCATATGGGAAATAAGAAAAGAATTAAAAAAAACCTACACTTTAGAATTTCACCATTTTGGTATTTGTGTGTTTTTTAAATATTTCAGTTTTATTGAGTGAAGGCAGACAGGGAGAAAAAGAAATTGCAATTGATATTCCAAAAAGAGGCTTTGAAATAGAAGAAAATCCACCTAAACAAAGGATAATGAAAAGGAACGTGTGGTGGTTAGCAAACAAGGTGGAACGCCATGTGTGTCTGTTTGAAGGGCTTAAATATTTTCAGATTCCCAGCGGGCATAGCAGATGATCAGAGGAAGAGATGGTGGGAATGAGCCTTGTGGGTGTGAGGCCAAGTGGTCTCCAACCCCAACTCCCATCATTGCGTGGTGGAGTCATGCGGCGGATTCGGTGTGGGATAGCAGAGGCGTCTGGTGAACCAGCTCCTCTGGGACAAAAGACGCGGTACAATGACGGCATATTCGAGAAGGCTTTTATGAGTCTGTTCGCGCGTAAGATGGAGAAATATGCGGATCCAGGAGGCGGAGGAAAAGGTAGGGCGAAGAAGGGTTGGTGGGAGTGGGGATATGACTATGAGAGTTTCGTTGATGTATCAAGAAGGGTAATGCAGCGTAGATCTCGTTTCCAGCAGCAGCAAGTCGTTCGAGAGGTTCTCCTCTCTATGCTTCCTCCAGGTGCGCCTGCCCAGGTCCATCCTCTTCTTCATTTTTCCTTTTTAAGCTCAATTTCCTTTTTCAACCAAACAATATCTTTTTAATGCTCTTCTCCTGCAGTTCAGGAAATTATTTCCGCCAACAAAATGGGCTGCCGAATTTAACGCTGCATTGACCGTTCCTTTCTTCGACTGGTTAGTTGGCCCATCCGAGGTAAGATAAATCAACTTTATGTCCTCTTCCATATGTATTCCATTACAAACAAATAAGTTATATACCCAGAATATAACTTTTAGTAAGGTTTAAACTTTATTTATTTTTATTTTATTTAAAAAAAAAATTCATCTTAAACATTACTATTACTATGAAACTTCACTTTAGCTTCAATAATCATCAAATGAAGTAAAATAAACTTGTATCGAAAGATTGGGCTGCTTGGGCTGGCAATACTCATAGACAAGAATCCTAAGATAATTGAAACATAGGAATTTTACATTTTATAATAGAACTTCAGATATACTGTTGGAGGCAGACGTCAAAATCAAGATGAAGTAAATTCAAGTTAGCTCATTTATCTACACAATAATTCCCTCATTAAAAGATAAGAGAAACTTTAAAAACAATGTTATTAGATAAATCAAGCCATTTATTTTATCTATTTTTAGGAACTAAGGGATCAAAAGATTAATTTTAAAAACATCACAATAACTTAAAGTTCATAATCATTTAAATTTCTTTTTAATAAAAATTTGTTAGATCTATCGTGTTATTGTTATGAGACTGCTATCAGACCATTTATACCTATTTAATATTTAATTTCATGCACAAGTTGTTGTGTAGTTTTTATTTGATTCTGTAAAATTAAATTAGACTAAAATTTGACTTCTCATAATTATAAAATGGTTGGATTATCAATGGACTTATCGGTTGTTTACCCTTTATGTTCTTGTGATATATTACGTGGTGTGTTCGTTGATATTTTCGATTGTTGAGATGTATTAGGTCGTGGAAGTAGAGGTAAATGGTGTGAAGCAAAAGAGTGGAGTGCACATAAAGAAGTGCAGGTAGATTTGATGTCTCTTAGATTGTAAATTCAACGAATTCGTAAAAGTCATCTATTTCAATTTGTTCGTGTTTATATAGTGTATGTTTGAAACAAAAAAAAATAGAAATGATTGAAAATGGACTAAAACTTGGAATAATTAACTCCGTTGTAACAATTATTATTTGTTTATTCTTTTACATGTGAAGGTACCTGGAGAATAGTGGTTGTGTTGGAATGTGTGTCAATATGTGCAAGATTCCTACACAAGATTTTTTCACTAATGAATTTGGACTTCCCTTAACGATGACTCCCAGTATGTCTTCTTTCCTTTTATTACTGGCCACAAATTCTTGATTACATTTATATATGAAGACTCATCCAAAAAAAATGATTGGTTTATGCTTTTTGAACTTAAAAATTAAGCGAGATGGTTTTAACCGAACTTAATCTCAGATTTTGAAGACATGAGTTGTGATATGGTATATGGGCAAGCACCACCCACTTTTGAAGAGGACCCTGTTTCAAAACAACCATGCTATGAGGATATATGTAAGTATGATTCTCTGCTATCCAATGAATCAAATTGAAGCATTCTGTATTCTAACAAGGTAATAACATTTGTAGGTTCTATGGCAAAATCAAGCTCTAGTGTGTGTCCTAAACTACAGGCATGAGAAGGAACTTCATTTCAATTTCATTTTTCACAATAGAATTAAGGTTTAGTAAGTAAGCTTCTATTTTTATCTGAGGGGCTACCTGTCTACAAAATTTCGATTATCAAGTGTTAGGCGTTTACTTTTCTTCTCTCAAACCTATTACATTCTTATACGGGAGGATATTGTCTACACAGTACTGCATGTAAATCTGTAATTAAACTGTCAAATATCACTATAGCTATAGATTATACGACATTGTTGGACAAAACTACGTGTTACTTTTTTGTTCTTTTTCACAAGAACAACGTGGTTAATTTCTGATTCATTATTTAACTTTTTTAACTTAATTCATTAATAAAAAAAGTATCTCTTTGAAATCGTACAGATTAGAATACAATTTTCATACTCTATAGCAAGAACCAGACTTACAAAAAAAATCTTGAAGTGATTTGCATCACATAGAACATCCTAAAAGACGTTACAAAAAAAGTCTGTATGGGCTAAATATTTGCCTTAGATGGATGCTATTTAAAAAGGTTAGCTATAAAAAGTGAGGATTTAAAATGAGTTAAAAAACTACTTTGAAGATTTTCACAATCAAACTTATTAGATGCTTAAAGGAATCGTCTAATGATTTTTTAAATTAATTCACAAAATTTTTCTAAAATGCTTTTATGACAACCAAGGCAATGCACAATAATAAAAAAAAAAAAAATGCACATTTTTATTTTTATACTAGTTAATCCTTAATTTGGATTATGCCCAAATATCCAATGTAAACTAAAAAAGTCTTTTCATCAAACTCCCTTTGAGTTTAAGCTGAGTACAAAAGTACACAAAACTTTTCTGTTGAAACAACTAATTCTAGAAATGGGGTTAAATAGATCCTTTGACTCTTCTCTCAAACAACTACATTAGACCATCTAGTGAACGAGAAAAACAAAAACAAAAAAGCAATTTTATACTAGTTCATCCAAAGATAGAAACTACGTTCATTTCTCCCTTAAAACAACTTCTTCAAAGGTTTCACTAATTAAATGAATTATTACAATTAGTACAAACCACTCTTAGTTATCTTTTCTTAATTTCTTCCAGAGACTAAGACCTCAAAACAAGAAACATAGAACCCTTAAAAAGAGGGTAGTTTAATCTTATAGGGTTACTTCACATTATGAAGAAATGCAAAGATTTAACTCATCCACAAAAAATACTTAGCAACTTATGAATACTAGAAAATTGTAAACCGCTTGTGTATTTTTCAACTTTAATTTGGATCCTTTATATAAGACTTTGAATATGATAATTGCTTCAATCATTGTCTTGATAGGATTTTCTTCAATCATCTTTGTCAACTTTGCAGATCATCCATTGCTTATGTTCATTGGCAGTTTGATTTGGAAAACATTTAAAAACAAGCAATAAAAGCATGATTCAATTGTATTGTAAATTTTAGTACATTTCTTTTATTTCCTTTTTTATGTTCTAGTATGAACGTAGTAGAATACATACTTTCTATATAAAACATTTTACATTTAATCAATTTCAATGTATATGCATTTCCTAATGTTATCAAACTTGATTACGAATTTGGTTACATGATATGTTTAATCTTAAAATCTAAAAGCTAATAGACCGTCTAACATTGAGAGTAACCTCTGGATGGTCTAACACTACAAGAAAAAGTGTTTTTAGAAACTAAATTTTTGGTTTTTAAAATAATAAAATTAGTCACTAACTTAATTAGAGACTAATTTAGAAACTAATAGTCTTAAGTGACTAAAATCATGGTCGCTAATTTTAGATACCAATTTAGATTCTAATTTAGAAACCAATTTAGTTACCATTAAATAAAAACCAATTTAGTGACTAAATATATAGAAACTAATTTAGTGACCAATTATGTAGAAACCAAATTAACAACCAATTTCATGGAAACCAATTTAGTAATCAAAATATATAGAAACTCATTTAGTAACCAAATATATAAATACCAAAAAAATGGTCACTATATTGGTCTCTAAATAATATAATTTATTGAAAAATATTATTTTATTTACCTACTTTCTCTTTAATAATATAACCTTTGTTGGGTTATTGAAAAGATTTAATATTTTTTAATTAATGGGTCCTTTTCACTGTATCTCTTCATGACTTATGCATTCTTCCCAATGTAGCTATTATTCAAAGCTTAGTTGTGACAAAGTAGTGTTTACATTCTTCAAATTACTGCCACATCCATCACAACTATTATTTTGAACCTTTTGCCACACAGAATGACTATTTTTCTTCCCTTTACCACTGTGCAAAAATTTTCTTCTGTTCTCAATCTGCTTTTCATGCTGCAAATGAAGAAAGGGGGAGGAAAATAAAATATATAAGTACAAGCCTAAAAAATAAAGCCTCAAACAAAGAACAAAGATCAGAAATCACCATGCACACGCATTATTGTTTCCTGAATGACTGCATTAGTATGTAGACTAAAAAGAAATCCATAGTGTGAGTTTATCTTTCCACTGTGTATGTCCTCTTTCTTTCTCTTTTCTTTCTCTGTGCAATATCTATGGTTATGCAAATGCAAAGTGTTGAACAGTAGAATCTGTGATTGTCCCTGTCTGCATCTCTATCTATCATCTACAGTCAGTCACTGAATACTCTTGACTATATTATCATAATTCTATGTACCAACTATACACCGAAACTCATATTTTAGCACAAGTTTGTTTGAACTCACTTTGAAGTGACGACAAATCGAAAACTTCTTCAGCATTAATAAAGAAACAAAGTTAACTATATCTAAGACTAACATAAATAATAAAATTAAACAAAGTTAATTATATGAAATCAACCAAAAACTCTCCAAACCACAGGTCCCTTATTCAAATTGGTATCTTCTTTCACGATGGCCATGGATCGGTATTATAACTTTTGAGGATATCTCCAATCCCATTAGTTGCAGGGCGTGAAGGTAAAAATCTGCAAAATGACATGTAAATTATCATTATTCCACAGTTTATTATTAATTTGGTTGTCCTAAGATACTACAACAACAATAGGAGGGCAATTTACTCAAAATATGATTAATGTGAAAGTAGTATTTCAAAACCAAGCTTAACCAATCTTCAGTAAGGATTCTCAACACGTTAACCAAGCTTGCAAAAGGTC
>Ga0123342_1010343_pt1 | contig 10745 bp, 5 predicted proteins | sample Turbeawhitnodule_FD_89960 | JGI IMG/M metagenome (GOLD analysis project Ga0123342, IMG submission 89960) | Root nodule microbial communities of legume samples collected from Mexico - Turtle bean Mexico white nodule | ecosystem: Host-associated > Plants > Roots > Nodule | place: Mexico: Nepantla... | reverse complement strand
CAATAAATTTTCACACACACATATATATATATATATATATATATATATATATATATATATATAGATATTATTTATCATTAATACATGCAAACTCTCTAATTAATTGATTCACTTTGTATAACCCATGGAGGAACTCTTCTAAGTTTCGAAGAAATAAATAAAGTATTTCTAAATCAAAATTAACTTGTATATAAATTAAAAATAAATTTAAATAAATTAGTATATTAATGAATTTTAACCCATGAATTTTTTTTTTCTAAAAAATAGTTACATGAAGTTAGGGATAATAAATGAATTTGTCTATGTGGATATTGTTTGAATTGATTTTGATAAAAAATCTCTATATTGACTAGGTAGGTATGAGTATGAATATAGGTAATATTCAATTTTTTAAAATGGGTATGGGTGTGGAGATGAGGATGTACATATCCACCTTGTTCCCATACTTTCTCGATAACCAACTTCGGTCTTATATTTATCAATGTTTTAAATTACTAAAACATTTTTAATTTATTAGGTAACTTAAAATTTTATATTAACTTCTTTTTGTCTTTAGTTTGGTAAAACTAATTTGTAGGTGATACATTTGATAATTTTTACTCTTTTTTACAATTATTTGTTCATTATCTAATTGTTATTTGATACTCTTATTTGGTATTTATACAATTTTAATTTTTTTTTAATATTTTATATTGAAGAAAAGAGAATGTCTATCTTTTGATATTGAAACTTAATTATATCATGTTTTCTTTACAATAATTTTAATTCTTTTATAAAATATTATTTAATTAATATTTAGAACAACAAAAAATAGATACAAATTGGATACATGATTGGATACATGTGTACTCATTCCGATGAGTATGAGACAAAAAATTCATACTTATTAAATATGAGATTTGAATAAAAATAAATTTTGATAATATCCTTTCAAACAATGATTTTGCTCGAAGTGGACTTGTAATCAACGACAAATAAACAAGAAGCATCCTAGGTTGTTAGATCAAGTACGAAAATGTCGCACTAATTCGGAAAGTTAAGCAGTGAGGCCCAAGGAGAAGAGTGAATTAAGAGACTCAATTTCTCATATAACACTATTTACACTTTTATTTCTCCATCTAACACCCTTTTGTTTTTATTTTCCTATTTAGCATCATTTTGTTTTTATCTTCCTATCTAGCACCATTTCAAAAGTAAAAAAATAAAAATAAATGCATTAAAAAAATAAATATTTTTAATGTTTAAAATAGTTATTAATGAATAAAGAAATAAGTATTTACAAAATAATAAAAAAATTATTAAATTAAAAATGTTTAGTTTATTTTTTTTAACAATAAAGAATATAAAAAACTAAACCCTACAACAACATAAAATTTGAATCTATAAATATAAATTAATATTTTTTTATTATTATTAATGATATAATCATGTTAATTTCAAGTAAAAAAATACAAGACATAATTATAAAAAATCAAAGTCAAATCGTATTAATTAGTAGTAGACACACAAATAATATTGAAGTGTCTCTCCTAAATGCAAAATCCTAAGAAAAAAACCAATGCAAATACTATACTTAATGCTTAAAAATGAGAAGAAAAAAAATTATAAAAATAAATAAATATAGAACATAAAAACAGCAACAATAAAAATAAAAAAAAATAAATAGAAATAAATAAAGAGTGACATAAAAAAATAATAATAACTAAAAACAGAGAAGATATAAAATAAAGGCAAAACAAAATAAGATAAAGATAAAAGATATAAAAAAATAAAAAAAATTTAAACAAGATAAAGATAAGAGATATAAGACAATACTAAATAAGTATGTCACACCCAACATCTTTGATTTCTCCATCTTTCCTTTTATATTACACACCCAACATTTTGTTTGTTGTCAACAAATTGCTTCATTATATGTTATTGTTCACTATGATGGATTAATAAAAGAATGTCCCATTGAAGGATGTTCATTCAGTTCTATGACACCAAAAGTTGTTGCTATCAAAAGGGAAATGACCCTACAAAGAATGAAAGAAGTCATCCTCAGAAAACTGCATAGGGAAGCAGGAGAAAGGGTCACAACAATTCACTTCTGCTACCTGACTAGACTTGGTGGAGGGGTAAGTCATTACACCGCCATCGAGATGACTGAGGATGATGATGTTGAGGCGCTCTTTGGCATCTACGACTCCATTCAACTACAAAGCAGACCCGAAGTGTACGTCACATTTGAGAGGTTTGCATCTTCATCAACACAATGTCAACCCATAAACTCCTCTCCTTCACTAAACATTCATTTTGAGCCATCACAAGAAGTTCAACCTTCATACCACCACCTATCACAACTATTGTCCCATGAAGCACCACACCCTTTCTCTTTAGATATGAATGAACCCAACCATCAACATCTTGGGGAATGGGAAAAAGACATGCAGTCATATACCCAACTATTAAGTGGCTCATATATCAGCCTAGGCGAACACAAAAATCAACAACTCCATCTAGAACCACCACAAGAGCATGGGGTTGTTTATCTTCCCGATGAAGTTTTCGATCCTTTTAGTGAGGATGAAGACGAAATACTTGCAGCTGTTGATGATGAGGACCCATAAGAACCACATGCACACCATACAAACAATCAACAACATGAACATAACTCATCCTATGTCCCACCGAAGCATTTTTTGCACTTTCCACTTGAACCACCTATGTATGACCCAAAATTCTGTAATGCCTTTGATCGCGACATAGTAATGTATCCCCTAAGGACACTTTTTGTTGGGCAATAGTTCAACACCAAGAAAGAAGCTCAAGATGCCATCAATCGTTTCCACATTATCAATCATTGCACGTACAAGGTGTCATCATCAAATCAATCAAGGCTCCTAGTTCAATGTGTTCATGATGATTGCGCATGAAGGTGTAAAATGATTTTGCGAAGCAAGAATCAATTGTGGGAAATTATGAAGTTGGAAGGTGTTCACACTCGTGTATCCGCTATGATCTCACAATACCACAATAAGTTGGGGCATCAAATGATTGCACAAAGCATTCATGAAATCATCCAAGCTAACCCTTCCACACCAGTGTCAACAATAATAGCACACTGAACTCATCCTTGGGCATATACAGTCACATATAAAAAAGCATGGCTAGGAAAACAACTGGCCATAGAAAATGTATATGGCAATTGGGAAGAGTCATACAAAAAATTGCCAACACTCCTAAATGCAATGCAACTTTACGTTCCTGGGTTTATTTGAATAATAAAGACCCAACCTGCTTATGAAGGAAACCAATTGGACGCGAACCACATCATCTTCGAAAGGGTATTTTGGACATATCTTCGTAGGTTTCGCATGAAAAAGAACCAAACATCAGCAGTTTCACCCTCTACGATGGCGAAGACAATTGGTAATATGTTGTTCCGGCCACCTCGTGCAACTGCAACCAATAACGTTCCTCTATATTTCCCATACAAGAAAGTTCCATCAACGTGAACCACCGACTTGCAAAATTTAAAACCATGGTTTGAATGTCCAAAATACCCTCTTGAAGATGATGTGGTCCGCGTCTAATTGGTTTCCTTCATAAGTAGGTTGGGTCTTTATTTTCCAAATAAACCCAGGAACGTAAAGTTGCATTGCATTTAGGAGTGTTGGCAATTTTTAGTATGATTCTTCCCAATTACTATATACATTTTCTATGCCTAGTTGTTTTCCTAGCCATGCCTTTTTATATGTGACTGTATACTCCAAGGATGACTTCATGTGCACTATTATGGTTGACACTGGTGTGGAAGGGTTAGCTTGGATGATTTCATGAATGCTTCGTGCAATCATTCGATGCCCTAACTTATTGTGGTCTTGTGAAATCGTAGGGGATACACAAGTATGAACACCTTCCAACTTCAAAATTTCCCACAATTGATTCTTGCTTCGCAAAATCACTCTACACCTCCATGCACAATCATCATGAACACATTGAACTAGGAGCCTTGATTGATTTGATGATGACACCTTGTATGTGCAATGATTGATAATGTGGAAAGAATTGATGACATCTTGAGCTTCTTCCTTGGTGTTGAATTTTTGCCCAACAAAAAGCGTTCCTGGAGGATACACTACTGTGTCTCGATCAAAGGCATTACAAAATGTTGGGTCATACATAGGTGGTTCAGGTGGAAAGTGCAAAAAATGCTCCGGTGGGACATATGATGAGTTATGTTCATGTTGTTGATTGTTTCTATGATGTGCATGTGGTTCTTCTGGGTCCTCATCATCAACAACTGCAAGTATTTTGTCTTCATCCTCACTAAAAGGATCGAAGACTTCATTGGGAAGACCAACAACCCCATGCTCTTATGGTGGTTCTTGAGGGAGTTATTGATTTTCGTGTTCTCCTAGGCTGATATATGAGCCACTTAATAGTTGGGTATATGACTGCATGTCTTTTTCCCATTTCCCAAGATGTTGATGGGTGAGTTCATTCATATCTAATGAGAAAGGGTGTGGTGCTTCATGGGACAATAATTGTGATAGGTGGTGGTGTGAAGGTTGAACTTCCTATGATGACTCAAAATGAATGTTTAGTGAAGGAGATGAGTGTGTGTTTTGACGTTGTGTTGATGAAGATGCAAACCTCTCAAATGTGACGTACACTTCGGGTCTGGTTTGTAGTTGAATAGAGTCGTAGATGCCAAAGAACGCCTCAACATCATCATCCTCAGTCATCTCGATGGCGGTGTAATGACTTACCCCTCTGCCAAGTCTAGTCGGGTAGCGGAAGTGAATTGTTGCGACCTTTTCTTCTGCTTCCCTATGCAGTTTTCTGATGATGACTTCTTTCATTCTTTGTAGGGTCATTTCCCTTTTGATAGCAATAACTTTTGGTGTCATAGAATTGAATGTACATCTTCAATGTGACATTCTTTCATTGATCCGTCATAGTGAACAATGACATATAATAAAACCATTTGTTGACAACAACAAAAATGTTGGGTGTGTAATACAAAAAAAAAAGATGGAGAAATCAAAGATGTTGGGTGTGACATACTAATTTAGTATCGCTTTATATCTCTTATATTTATCTTGTTTAGATTTTTTTTGATTTTTTTTATATCTTTTATCTTTATCTTATTTTGTTTTGTCTTTATTTTATATCTTTTCTGTTTTTAGTTATTATTATTTTTGCTATTCTTTATTTATTTCTGTTTCTATTTTTATTTTTATTGTTGCTATTTTTATTTTCTATATTTATTTTTACATTTTTTTTCTTCTCATTTTTAATCATTAAGTGTAGCATTTGCATTAATTTTTTTAGAATTTTTCATTTAGGGTAGACATTTCAATATTATTTGTGTGTCCACTACTATTTTAGACATTTGTAATAACTCATTTCTTAATAACTATTTTAAACATTAAAAATATTTTTTTTAATGCATTCAAAATTAAAAATTATTAATTTTTTTAATTCATAATTTTTTTTTTACTTTTCAAATGGTGCTAGATAGGGAAATAAAAACAAAAAGGTGTTAGATAGGAAAATAAAAATAAAAGAGTGTTAGATGGAAAAATAAAATTGTAAATAGTGTTATATGAGGAATTAAGTCCGAATTATGGACTTACCAATAGAATGAGTCATGTGAATAATCAATTATTTTACTATTATTTGTGACAAAACATAGTTAAAAATTTAAGGTTCTAAAATCTCTTTTGAAATTTTCCATACTTCACGTAAGGTTGCACATACATTCTAATAATAAATAACTACAATATCACTAAAATAAAAATTAAAAAATAATTAGATTCTTAAATTTAAATTTTGAAACAAAAAAATTATAATTTTCATAGAAATCCAAGTGTTAATACACACTATTTTTTACTATCCAAAGCATAGATAAGTTAACAAGAAGTAAGTAATTCGTAAATATGCACAACAGCACATTTATTAAATAATTATAGATAATTTGGAATTTAATTAAAAAATTATTTATTAATTCGAAGAATATAGTCATAATGATGTTAATTAAATATTAAAAAATAACAGTTAGAATTGTTTTTAGAAGAATAATTATTAATGATATGTAAATTTACCATTATCAATTATATACAAAAATATTTTCCTTTTTAACTTGTTTTTTTATTAAGTGAAAATTGAATGTATATTATAATTTGTACTAGACAAGAATGCTCGGGATTTCGGTTCAAGTAGGGATCGATCCAGGAAAGGTAATTAAGATAAAATATAAAGAACTATTTTATCTTGTGTGATATTATTCGAAAGATGAAAGATATAATTGTTATTGTTTATATCTGTTATCATATTATTTTGAAGATAAAAAAATATTTTATCTATTGTGATATTATTTTGAATATGAAAGATATAATTTTTATTGTTTAAATTTGTTATCATATTATTCTGAAGATAAAGATATATTTTATCTCTTGTGATAATATGCAAGTTAGTTATATATATTTTATCTGTTGTGATGTTATTCTAAAGATGAAAGATATAATTGTTATTGTTTAAATTTGTTATCATATTATTATGAGATAAAGAGATATTTTATATCTTGTGATAATATGCAAGTTAGTTTTATATTAATTAATACATATTAGTTACATATTAATTAATAGTTGTTGAAAATAAAAGAGGAGCACCCGAGAATAATGATGTACATGTTAAACAAAATGTTATCCTGTTGTTAGCACCTGAAAATAAGTAGTGCTCGTGAGCTGGTGGCTTTCTGTTATTATTTTATGCCTTTCAAGTGAGATCATGTTCTCGTGAGTGAAAGTTGTTAAACGAGTAAGCTATAAAAGGAGTTTGAGAGTCCAGGTAAATGTACGTTGTTTTTTAATACTATACTGAAATTGAATATTTACCTTATTTTGTATGCTCTCACTGTTGGGTATGAAGCTATGACCAATTGGGTTGGGCTGACTAGACACCATGTTTAGTGAGTGAGCTTAGTCATTGTGTTCCCTTAATAATTTCTATTTAAAGAAATCATTGTACTTGTAATTGGGGTGCAATAGGACATAAATGAAAACCTAATAGTTGCCCGTGTGGATGTTAGTAGTAGTTGGTGACCAAACCACGTTAAACCCTGTGTTGTTTATTTTCTGCAGTTGGTTCGTGATTATGTGTGTTGCTTCCACGTGCGTTTTTCCCATCAAGTGGCATCAAAGAGTGGTTCGTTTACACACTAGAGATCCGATCAACAAAAATTAATCGACGAGGCTTGAAAATTTCAACTGCAGCGGCGTCCCAAAGTTAGGGTTTCACAAGGTCTGCAGTAGCGTCCCAAAGCTAGGGTTTCATAGGGGCTGCAACAGCGTTCCAAAGCTAGGGTTTCACGGTGACTAAGGATTCGCAACAACCTAGATCTGCGACTCGCGATAGGCGCGCACATTAGGCGGTGCGATGTGTAGTAGTGTGGGTCGCGACAGGAATGGTGGCGAGTCGCGACGTTGTGCAGGTGCCTTGCTCGTAGTAGGGTTGTGTCCAGGCAGTGCGACAGAGAGCGCCAGTGCGGCGGCGGATTGTGTTTCGCGGCGAACAGGTGCAGGTGCTTGAGATGAGCAAGATGGCACAAAGGTGCAATGCGATGACAGTGACAGAAGATGTAGGGTGGCGCGTGCATTTTTCTGTCGGTGCAGCAGTGACGGTGCGGTGCTAGGCACGGGGTGTGACTGTTTTTTGCTGCGACACAGAGTTATGACAGTTCAGTTACTGAACACATTAATATTCGATCTTAGCTAGATTTACGTCAGTGGACATTAAGTTCGATGAAGAAGTTCAAGCTTTACTACTGCTATTGTCTTTGCCTGACAGTTGGTTCGGAACGGTTACAACAGTTACCAATTCAGCAGGATTCGATGGATTCACTTTTGAGAAGATTCGTGATCTCATTCTTGGCGAGGATGTCCGAAGAAGGAGTTATGGGGAATTATCTAGTGAATCACTATATGTCATCTGAGGTAAGAAAAATATCAAAGATAGTGGGAGTAAGAACAAAAGAAGGAGTCAGTCAAAGACTCGAGATTACTCAAGTGTAACATGTTGGAACTACAAGGAGGTGGGGCATTTCAGGAATCAATGCCAAAATGATAAACAAGTCAACATTGCAGAAGACTTCGTGGACGAGGACCTTTAAGTCTGTTGCGCGGATAATAGTGTGGATTTCTGGGTCATGGATTCTGGTGTTTCATTTCATGTTACCCAAAACAGTGAAGCATTGCAGAATCTAGTTATTGGAGACTTTGAAAAGGTAAGACTAGCACACAAAAAAAACTCTTGATGTTACGGGCATGGGTGACATAGTGTTGAAGACGCCAGTCGATTTCTGGACTTTGAAGGATGTCAGAGTTGTTCCAAGCTTAACGAAAAGTGTGATTTCTGTTAGGTAGTTGGACGAACAGGAACATGAAGTGAAGTTCGGAAATTAGAAGTGGAGATAGTGTTGAAGACGCCAATCGATTTCTGGACTTTGAAGGATGTCAGAGTTGTTCCAAGCTTAACAAAAAGTGTGATTTCTGTTAGGTAGTTGGACGAACAGGAACATGAAGTGAAGTTCGGAAATCAGAAGTGGAAGGTCATCAAGGGAAATCTTGTCATGGCCCGTGGAAGAAAGAGAGGTTCGTTGTATATGGTCGGATTACCGTCTGAGGGAGTGATCGTCCCGGTTCGGAAGATAAACAAAGTCCGGTTCATAGAATCTCATGGGCAGAAGAGGGTTGCCTTTACAAGAGAGAAACCCAGAGCCACATGTCAGAAGTACTTATGGCAGTGGGAGCACAAATCGTGTTTCAGCTGAGGTCCCAGGTCCCTAAACGACAGTGGGTTAGGAAAACTAGTATTCCAACTGTTGAAACTTCTGCAGAAAATTTCTTGTTGAATATGGAGAGTGTTTGTTCTCAGGTTGTTCCAAGATTCGACAGTTCTTGCAAGTGGGAGCCGGTAGGAACAGAGAACGGGTCAGTGATTGACGTTTTTTAATGAAGTCTTCAAAATGATTAAGAAGGCTGGTGGCAACTAGAGGTGGAACATTGAGTTCTGTCGATAGATTACAGAAGTACATGTACACAGTTGAAGTGCAAGTGAACATTGTTTCGTGGCTTCAAGTGGGAGATTGTTGGGTATGAAGCCAAGACCATATGGGTTGGGCTGACTAGACACCATATTTAGTGAGTGAGCTTAATCATTGTGTCCCCTTTATAATTTCTATTTAAAGAAATCATTGTACTTGTAATTGGGGTGCAACAAGAAAGAAATGAAAACCTAATAGTTGCCCGTGTGGATTTAGGTTGCAGTTGGCAACCGAACCATGTTAAATCCTGTGTTGTTTATTTTTTGCAGTTGATTCGTGATTATGTGTGTTGCTTCCGCGTGCGCTTTTCCCATCACTCACTTACTTGATCATCAAAGTGTGATCAACAGATAGAGTTCTCTCTGTCCTAACAGAGCCACGTTCCAGTGCTACGAGAAGACGCATAATAGAATCTAAAGGAGACAGGTTAAAAACTGAGCTTTCCATTCAAGTTAACTTGCGAGAAAGTCAACTAGTAAGAACATAATTTAAAAACATATTTTCTTAATTAAATATGATTTTGTCTTCTCATAGGTTCTCTATATTTTGACCGTTTTTTGGTTGAATAGACAGCTCAATTGATTTCTAATATTCTGACTTGGGTATCTATTCACCTATTAGTTTTAATCAGGATCATCTAACTTTGACAACGAATGATTATAATATTCTAGAGTTATAAACTTTGTATGCTTTTTAGAATATCTAAATAGAACTTCTCCATCGTTTATTAGTCAAATTTTCCAATATGAAGCATTAAAAATTAAAAAGGTGAAAATAAAATAGGTTGAACTAATGTTCTTTCCTAATTTACAGGGAGTTATTTTAGAATAGGTGTAATATAAATTTTATTATATAAAAATTAAATTATGTTCATTGCTTCAATCAAAAAGTGTTTGAATATTATTCTAGGCATTTCCGATAATGAATTATTTTTCCTCTCCATGTACCATTTTCTTGTGCTGTTATTAGGGTTGAAAATTTATGATAAATATCTTATAGTTTAATGAACTCATCCCATGATTACTTCTAATTAGAAGAATAGACAAGCTTTTTCTTTAATATTTTTCAAAAGTTTATAGAAGACTTTGAAAGACTAATCCTTATAGCTTAATAACTTGTCCGACGTCTGTTAGTATAGTTGTTTCTTAAGACTAAGAATCTTTTAGTACATGACGATACGGTGCACGTTGTAACAATTAAGGGATTTTTCAGGAAAAATTGTGTTTTTTACTTTGAAAAGATATTTTAGTTTGCTTGCCTTATAAACATGTTTCATAAAAAAGTTATTATTAAATAACAAAATGGGCAAATTTCTTACAAGATGCTATTTTTTAACCTTTGAAATAATCTCAAGCTACATAATATTTTTTTTATATTTTTTTATCAAAAAAAATAAATTAAATTAAAATTTAGATACTCCAATCCTTACAAAATCAGTATAAAATATCTATAAGCCTTACAATGCAGTGGTATACTGATATGATTCCAATAGCACAATATGAATGATTCTTGACATTCTTAGGAATTATCTTGAGTTGGATATGAGATAGGCACTTTCAGATAGAATTGGATCAAGGTTCTATGATCAAGAACTCACCAAGACTAGTACCAAAATCCAAACTCATATGGAAGTTCCATGTATTGTCAAATT
>Ga0123342_1010342_pt1 | contig 10747 bp, 1 predicted proteins | sample Turbeawhitnodule_FD_89960 | JGI IMG/M metagenome (GOLD analysis project Ga0123342, IMG submission 89960) | Root nodule microbial communities of legume samples collected from Mexico - Turtle bean Mexico white nodule | ecosystem: Host-associated > Plants > Roots > Nodule | place: Mexico: Nepantla... | reverse complement strand
TATCAAATATCACTATTCTTCCACTTCCAAAACATTAAACATACCTAATTCTAAAACATTAAACATAAACATTAATTAAAAACATTAAACATAAACATTAATTAAAAAACATTAAACCTAAACATTATTGACATTCTTCCATTTCAATAACATTGGATGTCGCCTTAGAAGAACTTTCATCAATTTTTTCATAATTATAATCTTCCCCGTCATCTTCTCACATTAAAAAAATGACACTTTTTTTTTTCTTGCGGGTTAGCGGGCCAGCCCGCCCCGCCCCGCTGTTGGCTCGCGCGGGCTGCGGGCTAATGCGAGTTAGCGGGTTGAAAAGGTTAGCCCGCCCCGCGTTTTTTACATGCGGGTTGCGGGCCAGCCCGCATGGCCCGCCCCGCTTTGCCATCCCTAAAAATACATGAAATAAATTCACACAAGAAAAAGTTGTTTTTCATGGATAATTACTCAAGAACTTGTAATGTTATTAATTCAAAAAAAAAAGTTGAAGTTTTGGGCACATTACCTACGACGGTTAGGTGGTAGAATTTTTTTTACCGTGGATGTCATGCTTAATCTATAGGTAAAATAAAATATTTTAAAAAATAAAAGAAAAAATATTATGTTTGAATTGATTTTCACTATAGTAACATAGTGATGAATTACTCTACTGAAACATTCTTTTGCTTAATAGAATGAAACGCTCTACACTCTAACTTATATTTTGTCAATGATAGTTCTCAAATCCAAACTGTGAGATGTGAGAAATTGAAATTCAAACACTTTCTAAGTTCTAAAATGTAACTAAAACTCAAACAATGGAACTTATGAAACTTTAAAGTTCATGTTATTTCTCTGTTTGGAAAATATGTTTCCAATCTCTCTTTCGTTCTAAAATTTGCAACCTAAATCTAGTGTGTTCCAAAATCTACATTGAAATCCCCAATTTTTGATTTTAATATGTGAAACAAAAATCCTTAATCTAGTGTTCGTAAATGTAAACTTAAATCTCGAATCTCGACTTCGAAAATTTAGTGAAAAACCTAATTGAGAGCTCTACAAAGCAAGTACATTGAAGCCCCATTATTGTCTAGTGCTTCAGATTGCATTATCGTTGACAAATGTCGGACGAATAACTCCGTTGTGTTGGCCGTAAGCATAGACGATTCAAAGAAGACATACAAAGGTTTCATTTATACAGTATTGAGAAATATATTGATATAAGTAGTTGTGTTGGTTGTTAATTTTTATCCTTTGTACATCAGTTCTTGAATTGCAAGAGGAGAAGATATAGATAAATTTATTTTTGCATTAAATATAACATTTGTGGAAATTTAATTTTGTTTTTCACCTTATGTATTTAGGGATTTGTGATTCATCATCGAGAGTTAGTGATTTTGGATAAGACATCAGGTATAACTTAATCTAACTTGCTTGAACAAATTATTAAACTAATTGTCTTCTTATGCTAGTGATTTTTGTTATAGTTGTCATTGTTGTTTATAGCATAAGCTTGTGTTCCATTAGGGATATTTCAATTGTTGGTCTCTTGCACAAAGAGGTTATTGTCTTCTCTAAATGTAGAAAAGTTGGTGGTTCCTACAATAGGGGATGTAGAGTCAATTTGGACTAAGAAACTGGGCTTTTGAAAACCTAATATGCTCATGACTTGACTGAATAGGTTAAATTAATTTGTGTGAATTGTTCCTTCATGTGATGGACTATTAGGAACCATAAATTTGATAAGTTATTTATAAATTGTTGTGTGTTAATTGATAATTATGTGCAAATAGACAATTATTGTGAAAGAAGACCAAATTAATTCGAATATGACCTTTTTATATGGTGGAGCTTGCTAAGAAATAAAAAAATATATTCTTTTTAGTATGTGTGTTTCCAATGGACTCCTATTATAACTTTTTATTTATTGAGTTCTTAAGTAGTAACACATTAAAAACACATATTTCATTTTCTAACACTAAATATGATATTTGTTATAGCCAGTTAAGTTTCAAGCTCGTTTGGCTTGTGAAGCTCTTCAATTGTATCCATCCATTTTAGGCTTCAATATCTGCTAGTTCGTGGGTATTACCTACGGACTGCTGTTACCCATAGATTCATATTTTGTAGGTAAATTATCTATGGACTACATTTATTTTTTCATGAGTAATGTTGATTTACCTAAAGATTTTTGTTGTTACCTACGAATTTGATTCGTTGGTAAATCAACTTTTTTTTTGTGGTGTCACTTAAAGTAATATACTTAACACAATGTTTTAACTAGTTTGTGATGATATGTATAAATTCTTAAGATTAACAAACATCTTTATGTTTTGATGGAAACCAAGTAGAGGAAGCTCAAGCCCAAGCCCAAGAAGGGGCCCAAGCCTAAATGATCACTAGGAGCATGGCTAGAGCGTTAGGAAAAGAGCATCAAATGATGACTCTTCTTTTTACTCTTGTATAGTTATAGGTGGTGTGGATATTAAATAAATAGGTGTGAATGTATAAAATAAAGTCACATTGTCCATGTGACTTAGGGGGGGGGGGGTGTAGGTGTATTATAGGAGGTGCCAAAACTAGAAAGGAGGTCACACCTTCTTCATGCTCTAGTTGGCGCCGAAATTTAGTGTCATTAGAGGAAAATTTGAATTTGATTAACTTTACATTTCAGCACCTCTTAGGCTATAAATAGAGGTGCGTGCTCTTGTAAAATTAAGATTTGGATAATTGATATAAAGAAACTCTACTCATTTTGAGAGAGCATTTGTGAGATTTTGATCTCCTTACAATAGTCTCATCTTGTGTGCTTTTGGAGAGATACACGTGGCGACTTTCCTTCACTCATCTTGGAACTCCATCACCAAGTGGCGTGATCATTCTCCAATTCCATTTCAGCCGGTCTTCAACCATCTAAGTCACATTCCTTTCATCTTCTTTGCTGTTTTCATTCGGTAGTTTTACTTATTAAGTCTTGTTCTTCAATTTGTACCGTTTAGTTTTGTTCTTGAGTTTCTAATCGGTTCATTGTGTTCTTTGGTTGATTTTAATCGATAGATTTGTTTCCTATATTCAATTATGCCCAGTTTTAGTAATTACATGTTTTCAATTGTGTTCTATTCATGTTCTTGAAGTTGTTCTTGTTTTCCTTTCAATTCCGCCATATGTTTGTGTTAAGGACATGACACTCATTGTTTATATGAGTTTGGCTTTTCATTTGGATGGCATTATCCTCCATTGAAATGACCTTAAGCCTCCTTAAATGTTGTGTATCTTGTTTAGTGTCAATCCAACTCATATCATATTTTCACTAATAATTTAAATTATATAGATTTATGGTGAAACACTCAATAAGAGTTCTTGCACACTAGGATATTTATATATATATATATATATATATATATATATATTGTTATGAAAGTGTTACTTTCACTTTCTATAAATTTATATGATGACTTATTTTGATCTCGGTTACCTTAGTGTGAGTAGCTTAACCTATTTCCATTGAAAAAAGAAAAAGAATATGAGTGTCGAATAGTAATATTAATTTGAAAACGAGTTTTCTTAATCAGAAAAAAAAATCAATAAATTATAAATACTATGGATAGTCAAACTCTTTTTTAAAAAAAAAGAACAAATGTTGTTATATTATGTAGGCTTGTTGGCCTTTACCTTGGATCTTGATAAAATTATAGCCCTTACTCTAAATCTCACACCAAAAAGTCAACCAAAACTATATTAGCACTACAACCTCATACCCAATTACATATGAATTACATGTTGGTAGCTAATATAACTCTAACCTTATCATACCAAACTTCCTACTTAGCTCACATTCCTTACATCCCCATAATTCTCTCTTTTTAAAATATTACTAAGTATGAAGTAAACTTTGTTTTCAAGTAGAAAGTCAATAGTTACGAAAATGTCATGTTGCCTTCCCAACATTTTATATTTCAGTTCACTCCAAAGTTGAGTATGAAATTTGTCATTGTTGGTAATTCAAGCATACTTGTTTTCGTACACATTAAACAATTATCATACTAGAAGCTTTGCTATAATGTTAAAAAACATAGGATAAATTGATATGTGTGTTCATGTAGATTTCACATAACTACTGTCTCATTTGTATTAGGGGTCCATTGCCTTAGGGGAAATATAACCTCATGACTAACTGTAAATTATGTATATCAAATTTTAGTCAAAACTTAACCATTGGGCCATATAGCAAACTGCTTGAGAATTTTAATTTAGAAATTTTTTATTAGCATGTTACTAGTTTTTTCTCCTATAGGCATGTTTTGGCCATAGTAACACGCCGTTCCAGGACATGTATCTGTATAACACTTTTATACTAGATAAATAAGATTCCTGACATATACACCAGTTAACATATGAACAATAGGTTTTTCTATTGAGATTTTTAATCTATGCTCACCCTTTAAGTTGTGCAAGTCCAAAAAATTTCATTCTCATAATGCATAACACTCTTAAATATCAAGTTGTTTCTATGGTCCGAGATTTCCTTCATCACTGTTAACCACATAGTTTTTCATATCAGATTTTGCCTTTTAGTCAATCCTATAAATTTGAATTGGTAGAAGTGCATCAGAATAGAATTATGTGAGGTTGTTTTCATCTATCCACTTGTAACATAGATTCCACACCTTAGACTAATTTTATATTCAAATTTCATGAGGACTTTATCTCTTCCAAACACAATTGGCATAAGTTTGAGACTAATTGAACACCCATTTTTTTTCCATATTTTCTTTGGTAGCAATTTTGTTCTTACCTCGTCTCCATACATAATATTTTGCATTTGAAATTACATCTCTTTTCCAAATTAATGTGAAAAACTTATCTATCTCAATGTTTGTGTTGTTGTGCAGGATATTATATGCTGATTTCCCATAAAATTTTCATGATTTTCTCTCTTTTCAGACTCATTTATCTTACTTAGTTAATTTTGGGTTAACATTTCTAAGGTCCATCATGAATTTTTTTTATTTATTTAATCCTTAATTTTAAATATGTTCATCATTTTTATTTTATATCTTAAGAAATTAAACCATTCCTTGATGGAACCTTAAATAATTATATTACGTCCAGAGTTCAATTGAATACAAAATAATTAAAATAAAAAATATGAAAATTAAAAATCATATGAAAGGTAATATTTTCTTAAAAATATGAAAATTACAATAGTAAAAAAAGAAGAGAGGAAACTTAAAATAAAGACCCAAAATTGAAGTTTAACTTTTTTTTATTGATTTGTACGAATAAAAAATAAATTAAATATAGAATAAATAAACAAAGCTAATATTGACTGTTATTATTTAATTCCCGTCAAGATACTTCTGTAAAACAAATGTAAAAAATATTAAACAAGATGTGTGAATATCAGGGTTCATTCTCTTTTTATGTCCTTTCCTATCACATCATGGGCTTAGTTTATTTGAGTCTGCAGTTGTGTTAACCCAAAGGCAATTACTTCCTACACGGTATAGTTGCACCAGATTTCAGTCTAAAAAGACAAAAATATCCTTATATAAAATAGTTGTACATATAAAAATACATTTTGGATCTCTTTTTTTGAAATATGTTTTTAGATTTTTTTTCCAGAACAAATATGTTGTATTGTAGAATTGTTTTCGATGTAATTTTGATTTTGGAATTTTATTTTAAAACTGGAACACAATAATTTCTTTTCAATCTGCTTTTCTGAAATGTCTTATTTTTAATTCTGGATTTTTATTTACTGAAAAGGAAATTTTTGGAAATTTAAAAATGGGCAGATTCAAAAAGGTTGAGTATAGAAAGAGTTTGCTTAACCCAAAATATGAGGCCCTGCCGTCTCCTTTCATTTTGTGACCTTGGCCCATTCAAATAGCACATTACTGTTGGCAGACTCTTTCTTCCTGCACTTCCATATGTTCTTCTAACATCCCATATAAAACATAAAAATAAATTTTTATCTTTTTTGTGCCACCCCATAGAGTAGCTTTCGGATTATGTAATTCGGATACGTATTTGAAAAAAGACTTCTGGATTACATAATCCAAAAGCTAAAAAAAACTTCTGGATTATGTAATCCAAAAACTAATCATGCATCTTAAAAAAAGCTTCTGGATTATGTAATGTAGAAACTAATTACGAATTTAAATAAAGACTTCCGAATTACGTAATCTAAAATATTATAAAGGAATATTTTTGAAAATACAAAAATTTATAAAGGTGGGAGAAGATACGGAGGTGCAGGAAGAAGTTGTTAGCAAGGTAAAACATAACAAAATTGAATAGAATGACTCAATTAAAATATCAAAATGTTCATTAATTTTGATTGTTTAGTGCATAAATCATATAATACAACACGTGTACATATAACAGTTTTGGTTGATTTTCTACAAACTTGCCATTACTCGATCTTTTATATTAGAGTGACTATTTATGGACAAACCTAAATTAATAATTAAGAAATAAGTTAGTGAAATTAATTTATGAGTATGAGGATTGAAACCGATTGAGATCCATCTAGAACATGCTAAGGAAAATACTAATTTACCAGCAACAATTGGCCATGCTTTGAGTAAAATGGTTTAGGGTAGATTTATGATCACTCATAACAGTTTTATATATAATAGTTGTCCATATATATATATATGCTATTAAAAATCTCAAAGCTAACTCTAACAAAAAAAAAAAATTGCGTCATTCTTGGTTAGTGGAGGATGTAGCAAATTTAATTTATTGAGGAAACAATTTTTTTAAAATACAACCAAACACTGTGACACTGACACACTGACTCAGATAATTGGCTCTCAGACTTGAGTAATTTTAAATATGCAGAACCAATGTTTAGTAAGAAGAGTCCGTGACTAATGCACCATTATTATACTCTCACCACACAAACATACCAAACTGAACCATCAACAAAGCCAGCTCACTCTTTACTTGCTTCACAAATTGTGATTAACATATACAAACATCACACTAACATTTAGTAATGCAAGCTAATTGATAATTAACTACTTCAATTCAAGAAGTGTTCAACATTATCACACTGCATTCATGGAAACCTTCATCCCAGATTCACAGTGACCAGGATAGTTGCATATGAAGTAGTTCTGTCCTCTTGCTAGCTTGATTTGATCCTTCCCTGATCTGAACACTTTTGCACCCGCTGGTGTTTTGCAGCTGTTGTATCCACTCTTGTCAACAGCAACCACATTGTGGTTCGTTGAGTCATAGTTGAAGACTGCAACAATTACCACATTGAGCATGTATATTTTTTTTTTAACAACTTTGACAAAGTTAACAAAGTGAGATGAGAGTAAGAATATTACATTTTCTAAGTCTTACTATTTTGTAAAAAATTTGTTAAAATTCTATAACATAAGTAAGATTTGATAAATAAGTTAAAACTAGCTTTCTCCAGTGAGGGGAGTGGTAGTTAAATTTACTTACTTAGGACATCACCAGCTCTGAACCTTTTTCCACTGGGCCAAGTATCAGTGTTGAAGGTCCATCCTCCAGGTCCTCCAACTGTGTAAGTTGCTGCATTAGCACGTTCTACAAGAACCAACAGACACAGTAGAGAAATCACAGTGACCAAAACCAAAGATAATGCACTGCCTCTTCCCTGAAACATTCTTGTAAATTGCAGAGCTTGACAACAGGAAATTAAACTAAATTTAGTTGTGTTGGCTTGCAAGGTTGGGTTGATGCTTATCCCTTTAATAATGGAATTGGTTGTGTGACATTAGGGGCCATTAAGTTGTTTTATTTATACATGGGGACATATAAATCACTTTTCTTTAATAATCACAGTCAATTTAATAATCTGTTGATTAAAGTGGATGCAACTAAGAGGTAAAGCATGATAACAGTTCAACTGCATGATGAAGTGGGGTCTAGTAAATATAATAGGTGAAATAAAGTAATGTGGATGTTTTTCTGTTATAGGTTATTTGCTATATTTATCAATCATACTGTGATTTGTCTTTTTATTATTCTTTTAATTTTACTCAGCAACACTTTTCAACTTTGACAATGGAGTCTTTCGTTATTAAAAAAAATTCGTATTTTGTAAGATTGTTTAATTAATACTTTCTAAAAATTTACATAAAAACCCTATAGAAAAATCCTATACTTTCTTAAAATTGTATAATGTTGTTTAACTAAAATTCACTATAGGAAAGGGAAGAGTTTGAATAAATAAAACCAAACATTAAAAAAAAATTATTAAACAGAAATCAATTTTAAAAAAAAAAAATAATTTTTTATTGATAAAATTAAATACTATTTATTTTAAAAAAATTATTAGTATCTAAATTAGTTTTTATTATTAATAAATAATTTTTAAATTGGTATTTAATTAGATATCAATGTTTTAAATACCAATTTTAAAATCTAAATAATTAATTAGGTACCAATTTATAAATTATTTATCAATAGAAGAAACTAATTTAGATATCAATAATTTTTTTAATTTTTAAAATAATATTTAATTTATTTAATATAAAAAAAATAATATATTTTTTTAAAATTTGTTTTTATTTAATATTTTTTTAGTAGTGAATAAGATATCAGTGGAGTTGGATCAAAAAATGTAAGGTTCGATTTTCAGAAAAGAGAGAGAGGTATGGACGGAATGAATAAGTAGGTTAATAATAACCATCAACTGTGTAATTTAAAAGAAAAAAGACAAATTAAGGGTCACAAGTTATTGATGGATCCTGTCAATGAATGATACATCTTCAAACTGGTTTATGTGTCGCAGTTTAAGTGTGTATTTGTTTTACTCCATCCTCATATCCCAAACACATTCAAAGGAACTTTACTCTCACCTTATTTTGTCGTTCCATGAAACTTAAACTCAATTCAAAGCTACCTAATTAGTCTTTCGGCATCAAGTTTGAGATTCTGAACGGTTTAGAAAAGGTTGTATCTACTGAAAAGTGACTTTCTACTTCTTATAATTAAAAAACTATTGCATATGTTTATTAAAATAATTAGGATTAGAGATGGTATTGAACAGTAATCAGTTAAATACAAAATAACAGTATTTTTATTTTTTATGTAGCAAACAATTTTTTGTAGATAAGCAAGTGATAAATATTTAGTATGAAAGAGACAAAAGAAAAATAATAGTGGCTGTTGTATCTGGTGGAGAACACTCTAGAAAAGATGGACACAATTTACTTGGAAAACCAGTGGCGTGATTTTTGGAGGCTTAACGGAGGAGATTATGCAGAAGGTTTTAGATAGGAAGAAATGATTAAAGCAATTAAAGTAGGAATTGGAATGTTGACTGCATAATTTGGCTGAAAAGTTGGTGTAGCCCAAAGCTTTGATTGGACACCACTTGTGCCAACCGCTCATAAATCTTTCTCCTTCATTTTGGGTTCTTCCATTGAAATATTTGAATTTCCTGATATGTTTTTCTCATTAACTCTCAACTTTACACTGATTGTAAATTCCTAATACTTCCAAATTATATCGACTAGGATGAATGAACGAGTGAGAAGTTCTTTGTTCTTTCATGTAAACATGCAGCTATATTCTGGTGTTCCTGCCCCTTTGGACTTCCAGAAGGACCTTAACAGATTATTTTAACATTTTTATAATAGAATATATTCTCTGGTTTACTATAGATGAATCCAATCAAAGGCTTAACAATAATTTAGAATAGGTAATCAAGCTTAGTTAACAAATTTGCTACAGGAAGCACGGTGAGAGCAACTATGAAACCATCCTAATAATTTCAATTGATATATACCTCTTATTGATCCTCGAAAGCTTACAAACAGTATTTATTTAGTCCATGTGTTAGGCTGTAATGTTTTCCTAAAATTTGGTTCTAAACTTAGATTTTTTTAATAAAAAGGATTAATTCCTTAAAAAAAATAAGTTTTATATTTTAAGTACAAATAATAATAATAATAAAAAAATATTTAGTTATAAGATTTGATTTTAAACATTGTTTATCAGAATTTTTTTAAAACATTTGTAAAAATTATTTGAAATTGTTGTTGTATGAGGGACTTGGACACTAAAACTACCAACTACCGGGTGAACAATTGATTCTTTTTCTTTGATCGTACTTTTCTTTCCTACTCTTCCTTTCCTAATGTTTGGATTTTGACTCTCGATCAAGAGTACACATGCAAAAAGTTATCTAACGTTCAAGTGAGTATTCAACGGTTTTTTGACCATGATGGGATTATTTTTTTTGTTTTTACCAAAATTGGGTCCGTTTAAAAAAAATTACAAATTTAGGCAAGTCGTGCCAATTCGGCACAACTTCATATGCAGAAATCGTTCAAATTAGGCATGACTTCTGCCATGTCATACTGAAGTCGTGCCAACTTGACACGACTTCTGCCCCGTCATATTTTTATTTTTTTTAATTTTATTGTTTATATATTGGGTAGTAAGTTATGTAATGTTAAAAATTAATTTGATACATAATTTTCTAAGAGTGTTAGTTTTAAGGAACAAAAATTTGGATAATCGTGTGTGAATCATTTTTTACGGTAATGTATTACAATAACTTGATTATTTGATTAATTAAAAAATTAAGGAAATTGTTATTGAATTTGTAAATAAATAGATAAATGAAAAATTATTGTATTTGGAAAATAAATAGAGAATTATTGTTGTGAATTTGCAAAATAAATAGCTTGAGAAGTAATGATTTTACAGAACACGTAATGATGAGAAGAAATTAATTTTTAACATTACATAACTTACT
>Ga0123342_1010341_pt1 | contig 10749 bp, 5 predicted proteins | sample Turbeawhitnodule_FD_89960 | JGI IMG/M metagenome (GOLD analysis project Ga0123342, IMG submission 89960) | Root nodule microbial communities of legume samples collected from Mexico - Turtle bean Mexico white nodule | ecosystem: Host-associated > Plants > Roots > Nodule | place: Mexico: Nepantla... | reverse complement strand
TATATATATATATATATATATATATATATATTTTGTTATTATGTCTTTATTTTTTTTATTTTTTTTACTAATAATATACTTTTTATTTTTTTTTTTTTTTTTTTTTTTATATATATATATATATATATATATATATATATATATATATTTTGTTATTATGTCTTTATTGTTTTTATTTTTTTTACTAACAAGATACTGTTTAATTTTTTTTTATGTTTACTGTTTTTAATCTTAATAATTGTATTTGCATTTTTTTTAAAATTTTTTTCTATTTTTTTCGTATATATTGTTTTTAATTTTTATAAATATATTTAGACTGTTATTTGTTTTTTTATTATGTGTTTACCGTACTTAATTTTTATAATTGGATTTACACTTTCTTTTTGTTTTATTTTATGTATTTACTATTTCTAATATATATATACATACATACATATATATATATATATATTTTGTTATTATGTTTTTATTGTTTTTAATTTTTTTTAACAACAAGAAACTGTTTAGTTTACTGTTTTTAATTTTAATAATTGTATTTAAAACAAAAATCTTAGTTTTTAATGTTTTGTTTACTTTTTTATGTGACAGTTGTTTTTAATTTTTATAAATGTATTAACATTTTTTTTTTACTTTTTTATTATGTGTTTACTGTTTTTAAATTTTATAAATGTATTTAAATTTTTTTATTATGTGTTTACAGTTTTTTTATTTTTATAAATGTATTTATATATTTTTATATTATGTGTTTACCGTTTTTACATTTTTTTTATTATTTGTTTAATGTTTTTATATTTTTAATATTATTTTTTTACTGTTTAATTTTTTAGTTTATGTATGTACTATTTTTAATTTTTACAAATATATTTATATTTTTTTTATTATGTGTTTGTTGTGTTTACTGTTTTTTTATTATTCTATGCTTTCTTTTTTACATTTTTTATTGCTATATGTTTAATGTTTTTATAATTTAGTATTATTATTATGTGTTTACTGTTTTTATATTTTTTCATTATTATGTGTTTACTGTTTTGAATTCTTATAAATTTATTTAGAACTATAACTAAGTTTTTAATTTGATTTTAATTTTGTTAAATGTGCAGTGGTTTAATTTCATTTTAATTTTGTTAAATATGGAGTGTTATTATGTATTATAATTAAAATTAAATTCACATCATTATGATTTTAAATAAATTTAGAATTAGTTATAAAAATATTGTTTAGTACTAATGGTATTAGTTATGGTTAGATTTAATTATGAGGATTAAAGTATATTTATCCCTACTACTAGTGGATAGAGTTATTTCTACATAAACTAACTCTAATGCTATTACACTAACTTTAACTTAGAGTGGTTAGAGTTATTTGTAGCATAAACTATTTTACGTGTATCCAAAAACTATTTTATGGTTGTTAATGACAAAATCAAGATTACATGGATAATGAGAACAATTGGAAACTACTTTGGGACGACGAATACATGCAAGAATCTGAGGATACAATTGCAATTTATAATGATTTTGCTCATGCGAACATGAATATAATTTCAAAAATACAAGAACAATTGAAAAGAAATACTCAACTTGCATTAGTGATGATCATTTGCATCATTGCTTTTGGTTTGAATTTGTTGCGTATGTTAGTGATGCAAACAAACTCTATTACCGAGTTTGAACCAAGAAAAGAGCGTCGCAGACAAGAATTGATGGAGTATTTGGTGCACATCGAACGTTCTCGTGACATTATGCGCATGGGACCAGAAGCATTCATTCAATTATGTGAACGGATTAGGGCAACCGAAGTTGTTAAGGATGCATATCGTTCAACAGTTGAAGAACAAGTTTCTAAATTTCTTCATACTATTGGACATAACGCCAAGAATCAAAGTGTTTCATTTTTTTTCCATCGGTCTGGACAAACAGTTTCTCCTCACTTTCACAACATATTAAATGCAATTTTCATGATGGAATGACAATTCATAAAGCAAGTAGATAGTATTGATGTCCAACCCCAAATCTTACACAACAACCGATTTTTCCTGTACTTTAAAGTTTGTTTATTACAAATTTCCTTTACAATTTTCATAATGTCTTTTGTATTTGTATTTTTATAGACCTGAAATTTTGGTTACCATTAGGATTCTTTAGGGGCCATTGGCGGCACTCATGTATGTGTAAAGGTCCCACGTGCTGATGCACCTCGTTTTCGAGGAAGAAAAGATTGACCAACTCAAAATGTATTTGCAGCTTGTGATTTGGATATGAAATTCATGTATGTTCTAGCCGGGTGGGAAGGAACAACCTTAGATTTGAGGATATTGAAGAAGGCTTTCATAGGAGAGGATCCTTTGGTTATTCCGGAAGGTAAGTTTAAGGTGTTTGAGAATTCATAACAATAGATACAAAGGTCATAATATACATAACTAATGGATGTTTCCTTGTAATGTTTGTAGGAAAATACTATCTTGGCGATGTAGGTTTTATATTAAAACCACAAATATTAACATCTTATCGTGGGGTTAGGTACCACTTGAAAGAGTATTCTTGAAGAGAACCACATGATGCGAGAGAATTGTTTAATCATCATCATTCGTCACTTAGAAATGTAATTGAAAGGACATTTGGTGTCATGAAAAAACGTTTCCCAATTATAGCTAGTGGGACCGAACAACATTACGATTTACATACTATGACAAATGTTATTTTATCTTGTTGTATTTTGCATAACTTTCTTCGTGTGGTGGACAATGATGTCTCTTTGATAGAAGAAGTGGATCATGAATTGTTGCAACAAGATATACAAGTTTCAATTTCTCAAGTCCGGGACGGTGATCATAAACTAGGTTTACACATTAGGGACACTATAGCGAACGAAATGTGGCAAAATTATGTAAACAATTGATATTGTAATAAATATTGTTTTATATTATGCTTACTCTATTTGGTCCTAACTTTCATAATGCTTGTTTAGATGGACTGCAGTAAAAATGTTCAGCTAAGTTCATCCACTGGGTTGACACAGACAACAAAGTGGACCACAAATATGGATGTTATTTTGCTTAATGCCATGGTGGATGAGGCACCACGAGGATCGAGAATCGATGGCAGCTGGACGACTCAGGGATATAATAACATTGTACTTGCATTACACGAAGTCAAACGCCCTACCATTACGAAAAATAGTGTCAAGAATCGACAAAAATGTTTGAAGGGCAGGTGGAGGGAGGTCCACGAACTATTTAGTGGTCTTAGTGTTTTGGTTGGAACTAAGCCACATAATGTTTTGAGGTCGAGGATGAAGTTTGGGAAAACTTGATTCAGGTAAAGTAATTAAGGATGGCAATACCCCATAATTAAAGATGGCAATATCCCATAATTTGTTATTATAATAACACCTCACTTTTTGTAGGCGAAACCATCTGCTGATAAGTGGCGTGCCAAATCAATTTGACACTAAGATCTTATGGGGGAGTTGTGGTCAAACGACAAGGCCACTGAAAGTGGTCAAAGGACAACCCGATTGGCATCTAGAGAGGTGCACACAAAAAATTTAAGTGTGGACCTAGGCGATCATAACATGGACTACATACCTGAGCCACTAGAGTTTCATGTTGCGGACCATGAACTTCTGCACTCACTTGTAGCGCATGTTCAATCAACTGACAGTCTAGGTAATACTCCATTTGTGCCCTCTTAACCATCCGGTGGGACATCGTCATCTAGGGGATCAAAGAGAAAATGACCCATGGTGGATGTAATTAAGAATCAGTTCAATATGTTGAATACGAACCTGCAAAATTGTATTGCTTCCATGAACCGTGGTAACGATGTCGTTGATGAGGTATTAGCCATGGCTCGTGTACAAGCCACTTCATCACAAGAAATCGCTACGAAAATCAAACAACAGAATGACTATTATTGTGAACATGTACAAAATGATCATCGTAAGAGTTCGTATCAATACTCGCCTTCGAATATTTGGTCCATACTATTTGATCTAAATATTCAGGATGAAGTAGTCATGGACCAATGCTACGACTTTCTCTGTGAAAATCCAGTTATTGCGATGCGAGTATTTGGTATGCCGAAAGAGCGAAGAATGGAAAAATTGTTTAACATCATGACTCGGCGTCAATAAATTATGTTTAATTATATTTTTATGTTGTTCAATTTGTAATTTAATTGCATCTACTTTAAATTCAAGACAAACATTGTACTTCTTATTCGACTTCTAATATTATTATTCTTATTCGACTTCTAATATTATTATTATAGAATTGTTTTTCATTTGAAATTTATGTGTGAGGATATTTTCTAATATACTATTATTTTGTCATTGTTGCGTAACATTTTCATCATAGGTTTTAATTTTTCTATCGATGGCATCTTCATCAACGAAGAGACAAAAATGCTTAAGGGTAAGGGTAAAAGCAGACGAAATGATGATGAAGTTCCTATGATCCCACTACAAAGGAGGGAGGGTGTTTTAGATTATTCCCGGTATTTCCAAACGAAATGTCAGATGGTTGCATTTGAGGAAAATTTTCATGGAAGACCGGACATACCTCAAAAAGTCTTAAATTTCCCTTTTTTGCCACATTTGGTTTTCAATTTCAAGAATATTTGAACTTCCAAGGATTGTAACACTTTCTTAGTATAAGACTACCATATTATGAGGATATGGTTAGGGTTTTTTTATTCAAATCTCCATCTAACAACACAGGGTTACCTTGCTACTCAGATCGACACACACTAGATTATAATTAGACATGGGGATTGGATGAACTGGCAAATCTGAAATATGATGGTCTCTTGCTAACCCCTGGTACCATCCATGAGGACATACATTTTGATCGTCAACAAGCCCTATTAACCATGACAAGAGAAGAGGTGCACGGTCAAAATATAAGAAACGTAGGTAGTTTGACTATGAATGACAGACTACTTCATTATATATGGGTACACATGTTGTGTCCTCGAGGGAGAAACTTCTCGCAGTTGGTTCATGAAGATATTTTCATGTTACGGTGCCTAAAACGTAATGTAATGATTAATTGACCTCATTATATCATGCAACATATGATAAAATGTCGTGACAATGATATGCCTCTTCCATATGGTTGTTTAATCACACACCTATGAATTCCTATATTGTAATGTTTTTTATGTATTTGATTTTACAATCTAAGATCATTTCACAATCTATAGTTGTTTCAAACAATTACACACGTTTAAACTTCGAAAATTTAAGTGCTTCTACCTTAGACTATCAGCATTCTTAAAACTTAGGGCAATTGCTTTTTGCACCATATCACTACACCCAATTCCAATCGAAAAGATGAAAATGTCCTTAATGTATTATTTTTTGTATTACATATTTTCTTATTCATAATGGACTTTTGATTTTTGTTTCCAAATTTTTATTTTCGGAACACAAAAAACTCTTCCAGATCTATTTTTCTGGAATGCATTATTTTCTATTCCGGATTTTCATTTCCAGAATAAAGCATAATTCGGAATTTTAAAATTACGTTGGATGCAGGTTCAAAATGTAGGGTGTAGAAAGAATTTGCCAAAAATTAGAATAAAAATGGGTTGATTCCATCAAATAGTTCGATACATGTATGATTTAAGTTTTGAAAGATTGAAGAAATTTCCTTTTGCACCCATGTTTTCCTTTTGCGTGACTATAAATATGAAAATCTTTATTTTATCCTTTTTTATTTAAAGTTTTTTTCAAATTTCATAATTCGGAAGCTTGAATTTTAATTTAAAAGTCAAAATTGTCTTGGAAGTAATATTTTATAAAAAAAATTAAATTACTTTTGTATAAAAAAAAATATTATGTATTCTAGAATGTATTTCTAATTTTCAAATTACATAAGGAAGTGATTTTTTGCATAAAGTTTTTTCAGTTGTAAAATCTAAAAATCATTTTTCCTAAATAAAACTTTTAAATTGTGTAATCTTGGAGTATTTTTTAGATTGTAGAATTTGGAAATTATTTTTTATTTACGAATCTCTTAATCTAAAAGTTATTTTTTTTCATAAAAAAACTTATAAATCTGAAAGTCATTTCTCTTGCATTAGAAAATCTTTCAAACAACACAATTTGAAAGTCATTTATTCATTAATTTATTTATTTTTGAATTATTTAATGCGGAAGTGTCTTGCATATTACACAATCTTAAAATCAAATTTTTCATTAAAAAAATCTTTTAGATGGTGGAATCTGAAAATTATTATTGAGGATTGAAAAGACTTTTATTATTATACAATGTGATATGCTTAATTCTAATTACTGGAGAAAGCGTGAGATGTAGAAAATGTAAGAAGAAGATAAATGGAGGAATAAAGAAGAACCAACGATAAAGACGTTAAAGGAGATGACAAAAAATAAGGGCATTTTAGTCTTCTGAACACTTCCATGGAGGTGTAGGAAGAAACCATAGGATCTAAAATGAAATCCCAAAATTAAAGTTACTTTTAGTTGGGCTTGCCTTTTTTAAGAATTTAGTAGTTGGCAATTGCTTCCTGCACCATATCACTGCACCCGATTCCAGCGGAAAAGACGAAACTATCCTTAAAAAAAATTTCCGAAATATGTATTCCGGATTTTTTTTTCCGGAACGAAATTTTATATTACGGATTTTTTTATCTGGAATGAGTTTTTCATTTTTGTTTCCGGATTTTTATTTCCGAAATACAATAATCTCTTTTCCGGATTTTTTTTTCCAGAATGTATTATTTATCAATTCTGGATTTTTTTGTCCAGAATAGAATTTTAAATTTTATTTCCGGATTTTTATTTCTGAAACTCAATAACCACTTCCGGATATATTTTTCCGGAATATATTATTTTCAATTCCGGATTTTTATTTCTGGAATAAAGGGCATTTTTGGAATTTTTAAAATTGTGTTGGGTGCAGGTTAAAATGTGTTGGGTGCAGGGAGCATTTGCCTTAGTAGTTTGTGTAAACTTGTTGCTTATTAGTTCTTTCAATATCCTGTACTTTCTTACTACACCTGTAATAAAATTCAAATTGTTTATGAATTTGAAGCATTTTATATTATAAAATCTTGAAATGTATTTTAAATTATGCAACCTAAAGTTTAGAATTTTAGAGTAAAATCTCAAAATATACTTTGAGATAGTAATACTGTAAATTATACAATTTAAAATATTTTTTTATATTATACACCTAAAATATATTTTTAATTAAAAATATATTTTAAATTAAATATATATTTTAAATTATATAATCCAAAATATGTTTTCAAATTCTCGTAATTCAAAAATTTGAACCATGTGAATTTAGATTTTTTTACATGAAAGTGAAATGGAAGAAGAAAGTGCCGGTAGCATCAATGTTCATCCAATTTCTTTTTACTAAATTTTTAGACTTTTATTTATGTAGACTAAATTTTCTACATTAGACTACTTTTTATGTGAAAAAAATTTAACTAATATAGGTTTAAACATCAAATATGTTTGTAATAAATTTTACCAATTTATAAATATATTAAATATCTAATATTGATGCATATTATATTAATATAAGATTCCGATATATGTAAATGTATATAATTGTTTTCATAATTCTTTGGGCTATTCTTTTTAGATAAAATACGTCGTTAATTTGAAAGATTTAATCAATTGTTCTCGTATCTTTAAATGACATATACATTTAAAAAATAACAATTTTTGGTATACATAATTTTAATTATCCAATTTTGATTAATATATTTCAAAATAAATTATTTTAATTTTTATTGCTAAAAAATTATTATATAGAAACTTGTTCTCGCTTGCTAACCTCGACTTGGAAGTGAGCTCCAGACGGAAGCGACTTTGCTTGGGGTGTTGAACCGAGCTAAAGATGCTTTGTGATGAAAGGGCTCCTATTGGTCACACTCCGACGAACAAATTAATGAGAACATTTAAACTATCAATTTGGATCAGTGTAGGGTTTAGAAAAGCTTACTTTTACCCAGGGTCTTAAATCCCTTTTATAGACTTTCTTTCAACGATTTTCATCACCATCAACCGGAATATTAATAACAAGAATATAATCTCAATAATAACAATATAATTTCAACACTAAGTACATTCTATTAATGTGTACCTTTTATTTTCAAGTACAATTCCACATCATCCCTAACAGCTTTTATTTGCATTTAAAAAATATATATACACTTTAACTAATTGAGTTATTCATTCTCTTGTTTTTACTTTAATTTTTCTTTTCATATAGATTACCAAACATCTAGGCCGACCTCATAACGTGTCATTGGGCTCATACCTGTCCCAGGCCGAGTTGAGTATTTCTCACATACCCTGTCTAACCGAACTTACTACATTTAAGTGTTTGAGTTGAGAATCTGAGCACATCCGACCAATACAAAACTAATTCTAAAAACAAAAAATAATTAATTATTATTTTGATTAAATTGGATATAATTTTAATAATTAAAAAATTATTAATATCTAAAGTAGTTTATATTATTAATAAATATTTTTTAAATTGATATCTAATTAGCTATCAATTATTTAAATTTTAAAATTAGTAACTAAAATCTTAAGTATTAATCAAATATAAAAATTAATTTAAATATTAATATTTTTTTTAATTTTTAAAATAATATCTAATTTAGTTAATATAATAAATAATTATTTTTTAAAATTATTTTTCTATATGTAATAATTTTTTAAATGTATGTTAACTTAGAGTCAAATTTTTTATGATGTGGTATTCCAATTAGCTAATTTATTTCAAGTTGGAAAATGTGTTCATAGCTGGACTAATTTTTATTAAATTGTTCAATTTATAAAAATGAATTAATTGATTATATCACTGTATCATGTTTGTTGAGTTTGAGATGATTAATTTTTCAAATATATAGATAAAAATCAAACAATCAAATTAATAAATACTAAAATTATCCAAATTTGTAAACATTAAAAATTACAAAATATCAAAATCACCTATATACTAAATTAGAGAAGAATAACAAACACGATTAAACCTTAATAGTATTAAAAATAAGAAAAACTAACGGATTAAATTTGTTTTAATTTCGGTAAAGACTTATCTAATTGTAATTTTAATTTCTAATTTTAATTTCTAATTTTAATTTTAGGTAATAAAGAAGGAAGATTAAAGTCGATGCATAACTAAATTGTATAATTTGAACAATGATTGAAAGAGTTGAGTTTTTAATGGTAGATAACATGTGAGTGAATGGTATGATTAAAAAATGAGTATTATTTAAGGTTGTATTGACTCTGGTGAGAAAGGACAAAATTGATTTTAAAAAAAAGTGGTGAATTAATTCTAAGCCATGATTAGAGACGCATCAAATGAGAATATTGGAGCATCTTCCTATGATTATTATTTATATGAATTAATGGTATGTGTGTGCGAATACATTAACAAGTCAAAGAAACTAAGTTCAATTTTTAATGTTTGAAACCGCCCACTGTTTCAAAACCGAAAGCCAAAAACCACGGAGAAACCATTTGTGTCATCCTAAAGTGTTGGATTAATTAATCATCATAAACTGTTTGATCCAAACAAGGTTGAAACATGTTCTAATATGCATTTTCTTAATTACTTAATTAGTTTGAGATCATCATTTAGGATTCGCTCATTAATCAAATGCTTCCTCATTAACTTGAATAAAGATCCATAATCATTTCATAATACTCATTAAAATAAATCACGCATTATGCTACAATATTAGCTTAATTAATTATTAAATATTCATCGTTCTGCACGCCATGTGAACTCCAAGATTGAACCTAATCTACATTGGATTTACCTCTTGCTTTTTGTTTCAACATAAATATAAAACTCGATCACTCTCAACCTTTTTCTGCTGTTTTCTTATTTTATACAAATATTTTCACTAATCTCTGCTTTCATATCATAATGAGATGTGAAAGTGAAAGCCATCATGAATCTATTGTAATAGTTTAGTTTTTTTTTATCTTGCTGCTCCCATGAAAATACTTTATGTCAAAATAAAATGTTTATTTTCTTTTAAATGTATACATTTGCATAAGAGGTTTTCATTAAAAAAAAGTCCTGTTATTAATACACTATTTTTGTAGTCAATGTTTATATATATATTGAAAAATATGAAAACACAAGTAAGATTCAAACACATGAATAAAATTGTTTCTAAGAAAATGTGAAATATTAAAAGATTGTCAGAAGTAATATGAAACAGGACTGAATTAATAAAAGCTTACATCTCTTAAAAATCCTAACTCAACAAGTTTGAAGTATCGAAAAAAATAAGTCATACACCGACACTGAAGGAAAATAATTTTTTTTATAATCCTACACCAAATTATGAGAAAGAAGAATATTTTTTTGTTGAAATGTAATTTTAGTATAAAAAGATTGAATAATTTTAAAATTATAGTTATAGTTATAACGTCATTCAATGTGGAGTTATTAAAGTAATATTTTTATTAATATTTTATAAATTCAATCCTAAATAAAGTTATCAAAATAATATTTTCATTAATAATTCTTAGTGTGAAGGTGTGAAATTAACATTTTTATTAATATTTTTTGAATCAATAATCCTTATACTTATTTTATAGGATCGAGTAGCACTAGCGTAATAATTGCTAGCTGATGTTTGATATAAAAACCTTAATATTTCCCCTTCTTTCTTCATGATTTTAGTTCCATAAATATATATATATATATATATATATATATATATATATATATTTTTT
>Ga0123342_1010340_pt1 | contig 10749 bp, 4 predicted proteins | sample Turbeawhitnodule_FD_89960 | JGI IMG/M metagenome (GOLD analysis project Ga0123342, IMG submission 89960) | Root nodule microbial communities of legume samples collected from Mexico - Turtle bean Mexico white nodule | ecosystem: Host-associated > Plants > Roots > Nodule | place: Mexico: Nepantla... | reverse complement strand
TGTTAGAAGCAAAGGGAAATAAAAACAAAACAACACATTAATTGACAATGTATTGATTTTTTCTTGGAATGTGTCCTAATTTTGGTTTGAGGACAAATTTTGTGGCTATCAACTGAAATCCAAGTAGCTATTAGTCAAACTAGAAACAGAAAATAACAATTCCTGACAAATGTCAGAATACTATCTGCACAATCTAGTCATGAAAAACTCACAAAACTAATCTAATTTCATTCCAACTGCAATAGTCTGCACAAAATGAATATATGTTGGAAGGCAAGTGAGACACATTGAAGTGAAAATATCAATTCATATTTTGGGTTGGATTTAATTTCAACTGAAAACAAGTATTGTGATTTAATCCCCTTCTATTTTCTAACATCATTCCATGTAATATGTCCCAAACCCAAGCATGTGTGTTACAAAATCAAAACAATGGCATACCAGTTGAACAACACCTTCATCTGTGATGCCAGTCAAACCCCACAAAGATATGGATGTGAGATTGCCGACACACTTTGCAAAAGATATTCTGACAAGTCCAGCATCAGTTATCTGACAACTCCAACGGCTTCTCGGTCTGAACATACAAAAGACAATAAAAGTTGTTCATCTTAGATCTACATTCTTGACACCTTGACGATGACAACATAGCTTATAACTGGTTATAAACTACCAAACTCTACTATTTCTGGTTTCAGATTCCAAATTTTACAACTCAAAGCTTGTCAAAGTTATGGCACCCTACTTATTTCATGTATTCTTTACAGGTTAAAATGAAAAATGAACCGACATGTGTAATGTAATCTATTCAAACTATATTTGCGGTTGCACGATAACCACTTACTCAATATTGCATCTCCATATCAGAAAGCTTAGAAAAACAAGAAAACCAAATAAAAGACACCAAAACGGTGCCACCACAAATCAAGATAAAAGGGTTAGAGGTTCGGCCTAGGACAAATGGTGCAGATTCTCATCAAAAGCAAAAATACTGCTTTTACTTAGGTTCGAAACTCTACGAGATTCATATCCCTAAACAAACATGTTATCAACCTTCTCCATATTCTAGTTTCCTCCTGAACCTAAAATAGCACAAATATTTTCCATTGAATTGTTAATTTAATCAGGAAAAGCACAAGTACATAACCGAAGAACAATAAAAGAATAGGATAGAATAGAATTGAGGGTATGAAAAAAAGAAGCAAGGTATATATATATATATACGTACATATGTAGTCTTGTGAGATTGTAAGCATGACAAACAAGGCGAGCAGTGGAGTCATCATCCATTTTCCAACCTGCAAAACTGAGATTCTGTCTGCATGCCAGAGACTCATTCACCCCTTGTTTCCATTTCTTGCAAACCCCGCTCGCCCTTTCAAAGCAAAACCACATCACAAAGTCAAACTCATGGTGATTGGTGAATGAATTATTAAAGCAAAATGAAACACTGATACAAAGAACATGAAAACTTACTGGGCCAAATCAGTGAAGGAAGTAAAGAGAACAAAAATATTAGCCAACAAGTCAACGGGCAAGCGATCAATCTCTGCCTCAACTTCCATTTGATCCTCTCACTAACAATCACAAACCCAATTGGCCCTTTGGAAAACACCACACAACTTTCACCTCAAAATAACCTTATACTCTGCGCAGTTCTGTTCTATGAAAAGTGTCTTTTTTGTGTCAGAAATATATAATAATACACTCAACAAGGAAACTCAAAAGTGTCCTCATGTTTTCGTCATCCTGTTTATTGTCACGTCCTTCTTTACTGTGTTCACGCAACTTTTCTCTTCTTTCATTTGTTTTTTTTTTTTTTGTTTTCGAGTTAAAAACTCTTTTTATGCAATAAAAATTTTCTGTGCTTTAAAATATTTAGAGCAATTACATATCAGAATCCAAATTTGAAAAAACTTATTAGCATGAATAACTATCTGCCAGTTAATTCAGGCGTGGATGCACTTTTATTAGTTAAATTAGTTAAAAAACGGTGGAACATCATGTTTTTATTCACACACAAATTAAGGAATACCCTATCTGTTACGTAGATTCAGATTCTAGATTCTCTTTTCTGTTTAACCGAGGATCTATATGGATATGTATGCGCATTATAGTTTCCATCCATCAATCATTTTTTTTGGAATATCTAATTTGTTTATTTTAATACATGATTAAATAATTGGAATTTGGAAATGATAATGAGTTAGTTGGGTAGTTGAAATAAAATGTGGTTGGAAATAATTTGTGAGAATGACTAATATATAGCTCATTCCAAAATGGTGAAAAATTTGTATGATGAGTTATTTTTATTATATTATTTGTTATCTATATTGTTTTTTTTTATCATGAATTAATCTTTTACTTTTAAACGTTTGAAATAGCTTTTGGAGATATATATAATTATGGTAAGCATTTTTTTATTTGACTTGGTTAAGATATATAGCTGTATCTGACTCACTAATCTTGAAATATCTTCAGTGGATAGTTTTAAGTTTCCTTTTTTTTTGGGTCCATTTTATATATTTTTTTAAAGGTTAAAGAATTTTTTGTGTAAGTATCTTGAATAGTACTCTTATTTTCATTCACGTCTCTCTGTTGACTTTTCTTGGTGGATATGTTAAAAGCTAGAGCTTCGGGATACACATAAATTCACCTACCTCATTTTTATTTTCCACCAATATGTCGTCATTTTTTTAGTAGTATTGTTTAATATTACAAAATATTGCAAATTTAGGGGAGTTCTATTTTTATCCAATGTTTTTAAACCTGCACCAACATGAAAAGATGAAATGACAAAACGGACCCTAAAAAATGCATTTTCATATGTTTTTAAATTCAGAAAATACTTTTCCATAATTCATAATGCATTTTTAAATCCAAAATATATTTTTTATTAAGATAATACATTTCTGGATGGAATACATTTCCAGAAGGCATATTTTGTTTCATATTTCAGAATGTAGGTTATGAAATTCAAAAAATTGTATTCTAAAATGTATATTTAGAATACAAAAAATTGTATTTTAATGGACAATTCAAAATACAAAATAAAAAATATATTTTAAAATATACAATTCAACATATAAACACATGAATCTAAAATACAAATCTCAAAAAGATAAAATTGGAATTTTAATTTTATATGGACTGTAGATTTAAAAACATGGGTGGGAGAATTTAACGCCCCAATTTTAGGCAGTGGTTCGTGAAAGGGTGTTTCTTCCTTCTTACTCATACATTTTTTGAAATACTCAAATTATTTAAATTATTTTTAATAGTTTTGGACGATTTTAAAATAGTAAAAAAAGAAGAAGTTTTTTCAGAATAAAAAATTCAGAAGATAAAATATTATTCTCAAATATCTTTCTCAAAACATATTTTTTGACTTCTGAAATAGTAAATCCAAAATTTATAAAATGTGTTTCAAAAATATTTTGAAAAGAATAATGTGGAAATTATTTTTAAAAAGAATAAAACAGTATTTTCAAACAATGATGGGGTGTAAGGAGAAATTTGTTGGGACGAAACACCCTTCGTGAAAAGGCTTGAAAAATAGCCCAAGAAGAAAGCTAGGTATAAAATCTAAGATGGTCTCTTTTTGTAATATCTTTTCAATCAAAACAAGGCTCAAGAATTTAACATGTCCTGTTCATTCTGACATTTTAAGAAGATAAAGAATATTATTTTTAGACTGCAAGATATTTATCTTTTAACATAATTTCTTTTATATTTAAAATAACATCATTTAAATTTCAAATCCTATTCGAATCTGATTGTAATTTAATTCACTCTATACATATTAGTTATTTTCTTCGTCATATAATATTACCATCAGCCATCACCAATTCTACCAGGATAGTTTAAAGTTGATATTTACTACATTTTTTTCATCAAAAAGGTTTTAATTGGAAATTTTGGTTTAAAAAATTAAGTTTAATAGATGATATTCTAACTCTATTTTGCCAGCCTGTTATATATAATTGAGCTTATTACACGCACATATAATATATATTTAATTGTTGTAAATATGATTTGAAATCAATACATGTGTTTTGTGTTGAGGAAGAGACATGGTGAATGCATTTGCGTAGAAGACTAAAATTAAAATTCATCGAAAGACAACATTATTTTATTCATGGATTAGGTAACATAGTAGAAACTCATGTTTTTCAGTCCGTAGCAGGTAAAAGGAGCAGAGTGATCAGATGATGCGGCGGCACAGGGTAATGCCGTCACCAACGGGAAGCTGGCAAATCTCGACCCTTGAATCAACTGCAAGAGCTTGATTGAGCTCTATCACAAAATCGCGATAATATTTAATATAATCCAAGAGAGGAGCATCGGGTGGAGCGACGACAGAGCCGTTCCACAGGGTGTTATCGTAGGCGATCATTCCCCCAACCTTCACAAGCTCAATCACCCTGTTGTGATAGTTCAAGTAGTTATCCTTATCAGCATCCACAAAGATGAAATCGAAGGTTCCCTTATTCTTCTCCTGTTCATCAGATGCAACACATATATTACGTAATATTACATAAGTCTAATTATTACTAAATGGATTTTAAACTTAACCTATAAAATTGGTTTCTGAAGTGAGGTTTGTACCTATTTATATACAATAAAATTCATAATCTCTAATCGATGGATCGTCCAACAAACACTCACTGGGATATCCTAGTTTTGAAATAACTTTGATAATATATTACGAATTTTAAGTCTAACTCAATCCCATAAAATCTTAGTTGAGATTTTCACCCACTTATATATAATAAAATGTTTTAATCTCTAGTCAATCTAAGATCTCCAACCACACAGATGATCAACAACAAAAACATCTTTTTCTTCAAAATAATGGTAAGATGGATGGATTGAACTCACCTCTTTGATAAGTTGATCAAGAAGAGGAAGTGCTGGCCCTTCTCTGAAGTCAATCTTGTGAGCCACTCCAGCCTTTTCAATCACAGGCAACCCCAGTTCATAATATTCCCGGTTAATATCCAATGCCAAGATCTGTTTCATTTGAACAAAACCTTTCATCACGCATATGCAGGTTATATATTATGTAAGAATCTATGCATTAAACACAAACTTTTTTCCCTTTTTTACTTCTTCCTACAGAAATATGAGGTATGCGTATCTATGAATTAAGACCTTTCCATCAGATGGGAGAGCGAGGGCAGTGGAAAGCAAGGAGTAACCAGTGTAGACGCCAATCTCCATGGTGTTCTTGGCATTGATGAGCTTCAGCAGCATACCTAAAAGTTGTCCTTCGTCAGGCGGTGTAGCCAAGAGGTTCCTGTTTTACAGCATCGAGAAAACATTGAGAAAACATTGATTAATAATTCTAGGGTACATAATCATGATCTTATTACCAAGGGTGTTTTTCCGTCAACTCTCGTAGCTCCTTCAAGCTCTCGTGCTCTCTTGGGTACACACTGGTTTCAAGTATATACTGCAGTAATATTTGTGTTATGTACAGATGTTGGTGTTGTTGTGGAAAAAGAAGAAGAAAATGTTTGTGATGGAATGAACCTGATAGAGTGCATCACTCTGAAGGAGACTCTTATGACGGAGTTGTTTGTGGCCAGCCATTTGATTTTGTTGTTGCTCTTCGTTGATGATAGTCATGATTGATATCTGTCTTTGGGATTTGTTCTCTGAATATTTGTTGCAGGTAAACAATGGCTCAGAACTCCTATTTATATAGAAAGTGAGTGCATGTGTTTGCAGCTATTTTCTATGATTGAGTTTGATGACAAAATTTCAAGGGTTGTTATGGGGTTGGTAAGTTGAAGCTTCCATTTGGAATTTTGCAGGATTCCTTTAGAGTGTGAAATAATATAATTCAAAGACTCTTAGCATAACTAACACATAATTGTCTTAAAGTGTTTGGAAAATCTTAATTTTCCATATGTTATATCTTCTATCCCTACTAAAACAACCGTGATTACCTATTCAGAAATATTTTTTTCTTTAATCAGTAAAAGAATTCATTAACAATGAAAGATGCTTAAGTTATTCACAATTGTTTTAACACCCTATTAAAATTGTTACAACCCAAAATGACAAGAATATTTGTAATTAATTGAAAATAAAAGTAGAAATTAGATATAAAAAAATTAAATAATAATTACAATTAATAGATATGAATTAGACTGTTTTAATGTATTTGTCAATTTTTTAAGTGTTGATCACACCGAAAAGATCAAATCAATACATTTGAAATCAAATTACATATAAAATTTAAACATGAAATCGTATAAGCAAATATTCAAAAACAAAAAAACACAAACATATTTGTAAGAAATATAACTACCAAAATATGTGTATATGTGTATATGAAACAATATTATTTTTTAAAGCACAAATCAACAAATTTAAAATAAGGAACATAGGATCAATAAGAGCAAAGCAGTAATTAACAAATTTAAGAACTAATATATAATTATATTGACAAAAACTTTTAATTAGTCGTAAAATATAAATAAAAAAATCAATGTAAATGACAAAACATATCACAACCAACCAACAATAGCAAATAATTTAGGATTTGTGTTTTTTAGGATTTTGAATAATTTATAAATTTTATTTATTTCATATCTTCATTTAAATAGGATATTAAATAATTTAGGATTTTGATTTATTATGATTTTGTATAATTTATGGATTTTATTTACTTCCGATACTTTATTTAAGTAGAGCATTAAATAATTAAGAATTTATATTTATTTAAAATTTTGAATAATTTAGAAAATTTAATTACTTCAAATTTTTATTTAAGTAAGACATTAAATAATTCATGATATGTATTTGTTTCATATTAAATAATTTGGAATTTTTAATAATTTATAAATTTTATTTATTTCAAACTTTTATTTAAGTAAGACATTAAATAATTCATGATTTATATTTATTTAAGATTTTGAATAACTTAGAAATTTTATTTATTTCATATTTTTATTTAAGTATGACTTTAAATAATTTAGGTTTGTATTGATAAAAAAATTACAATTTAGAATTTGTATCTATTTAGGATTTTGAAAAACTTAGAAATTTCATTTATTTTATATTTTTATTTAGGTAGGCCATATAATAATTTAAGATTTGTGTTTATTTAGGATCTTGAATAATTTAAAAATAATTTAATATATTTTAAATTCAAATAATGGAATAGCATTAGGCATTCTCTATACAGCAGACATTCACTTGTACATGCAAAAGTTATAGACGTAGGGTTTATGCTTTGGTCTACTCTCCCGTAGACGTAGACGCTTCCTTTAGATACTCCCTATAGGTGCAACTATTAGCTTGGGTGGTGGTTGTATAAGAAGGAGAACATAATTTTTACTATATAATTTAAGTATTTAATACTATTATTAATAAAAACAAACAATAAAAGTTAAAAATAATAATTTAAATTTGTATTTATTTAGGATTTTGAATAACTTAAGAAATTTATATTTTTATTCAAATAATACATTAAAAAAATTCTTATTTTTTGTATTTATTTAGGATGTTGAATAATTTAGAAATTTTATTTATTAAATTTATTTTTTGTATTTATTTAGGATGTGGAATAATTTAGAAATTTTATTTATTAGTTTTTTTACTCAAGTATAACATTAAATAATTTAGATTTGTATTTATTTAGATTTTTAAGTTATTTAATAATTTTATTTATTTCAGATTTTTTTTATAGTAGGACATAAAATAATATAGGATTTGTATTTATTTAGAATTTTTAATAGTTTAAAATTTTTATTTATTTCACATATTTGTAATTAAATAATTTATGAATTTTACATATTTCAAATTTTTATTAAAATAATATACTAAATAATTTATAATTTCTATTTAGGTTTAGTGACCATTTTTTTCAATATTTTTTTTAGAAAAATACAATTTTATTCTTATATTTTTAGAAAGTTGAGTATAATCGTAAAGTTTGTTTAATAGTTCAGTGTAATTTTTCTTCTATTGAATTGTCATCATTATAACAGATTTATCTGATAAGGTTTATTTGATTCCAATATAAATAATAATTTTTTAATAACAATTTTTAACATCATATAATTTTATTCTACTTCCTTCTACTTTCATTTTAGTAATTTTTTTTTCTCAACTCAATCATAAATCACCTTTCCATTACAAGGGATCTATATTAAATTCCTCCTCTATCAAAGTTTGAAAATATACAAATGTCAATGTGTTCCAATTATTACAATAAAAAAATTAGGACTCAGGTACACAAGTTGATCCACAATTATTTAATCCATATAATATATGATACAGTTCACATGTTAAATTACGTTCATTATTTAATTTTAGGGTAAGACTTTTGAGTGTTTTTCATTGTCAAACATAAAATTAAACATCACTAAATTATAGAAAGGAGGAAAATAAGAATATGAAGAATGACTATATATATCACCATTAGTTATTACATTTTTCTGATTTTATTTGTGTTAATTTTTTTTATTAATCATAGATACAATTCTATCAGAAGATAGATATATATTTCAAATTTCAAAACTAACAAAATAATTCTAACATTGAATCATTATAAGGAAAAAATGACATTTACATCAGAAAAATGTTAAACAAAAACAAAATCCTTCTAATTGAGCATAATCTAACTTCTAACCGCCCATTGCAAATTTAATTTCTTCTAAAGAAAAAATCTTACAAACATATTTTAAAAGATTTTGAGTTATAAATAATGTTATAGTGAAAAGACGCACTCATAAACAACACACAATTTAACGTGATTCGGTTGTCAATCTGCAACATATATCCATGGTTAATTAGTTAGATTTTTAATCTGCAAAATATATTCATAGATAATTAGTTAGATTTTTATTATATTTTTTACAATTTTATTACAAGCACAAAGATCTTTTAAATAAAAATTATAGAAAAATACAAACTCATTAAAAAATGATATCTAGTCAGCTCAATTGGTGATGTTTTGCCTTTCATAACAATGTCTAATATGATAGTATATCTGGACACACATTTAGTATTTTTCCAACAAATTCAAGCATTCTTGGAAAAGTATTTTATATTATTTCTCTTTATATGGTAGAGAGTGAAAAATAAATTCCTTCTCAAAAATCATACTTTTTCTGTTTAAAAAATAAAATAAAAAGTCTTTACTTTGTAATCATTTGACATTTAACCTCTGCAACTTACTAATTAAGTATGAGAAAACCTACCATGCTATAATTTAAACTTCTATTACCAATCTTGTTAATCAAAATATTATTTATAGACTGCAATATATAAAGACCAATAACCACACCTGTAATTTTCATAGATCAATCAGATATTGACTATTTTTATCATATATTTTCAAAGACTTTGTGTGTACATTATATCAATAAATAAAAAATAATAAACTTTGGTCATATAAAAACTGACTTGCGGACACCGTTGACCAGTTCTTGTACTCAATATTTCAACCCAATTTTAGGTCAAACTTGTAATTATATCTATAGCATTAATTAATGGCATGCATGTATAATGTACATCTTTCTTATATTTAAATAAGAAAAACACGTTTACCTATTTTTTAACTTGTATGTATAGTGCACAAAATTTGAATGCACAGCTTATATTAAAACAAGTGATATATGTTAACACCATAAACAGAAAACATATCCTTCACAACTAATTAAATAATATTTTAATTATATTTAATTTATTTTTTAATTTTAAATATTATAATGTTATTATAATATTGTGTTAAATATATATTTTTATTATATTTGGCGTAAAGAAATATTTTCCTTTTAATTTATATATAAATTTTAAATTCTTTTACTTGCACCACACTATAGATGCACAAATTATTAATACATGTTTAAAATAAATAAAAATATAAACTACAACTAGTTTGCGCACAAAAAAAAATTATCAACTTATATATAAATTAATTCTAATTTATGTTTATTGATATAATATCCTTAGAAATATGATTCTTATGAATGCAAAATTGTCTCATGAAACAAACAGCCCCTTAGTCGTCGATCCACTAAAAAAAATTGGAGTTATTTTACAAACAAAATAATGAAAGTGGATGTTATATAAATATATTTTCTGAAATGACATTATATTTGGTGTACCGAATCAATTCTAATATAGTACTCAAGGAACAAATCTAATTAAGATGTTCAGTTATAAAACTCATTAAGTATAAAAAATAATGTTGAGAACTTTTTCATAACCAAATTAAATATTTCACAAGTAACTTAAAGGTTTAAGATTTGATTCAAGATGTAACAAAATTAACTTATCAAATATAGATAAAGATACTTGGGATTGAATTAAGTCTATTTCAATAATTTGTATTTTAGAATAATACAATACATAATACTCAAAACTACTTATTTTTTATGCTTAATTTAAAATCATTCACCTTGATTCCTCACAGATGAAATTCATAAGATAATTTTTCAAATATTGATTCCTCATATATCTAACAAATCAAATCATCCAGCTTTATGAACAAAATTATGATGCAATTAATAACCTGAAATTTATTCCTAGCATTATAAGTTATCAAGTATTTTCGTTTATTTCAGATCCGTAAAGGTACTTTCCAGTTAAATTTAAGGATCAAAATCAAGACTCCATTGATAAGATAGAATCAAGTAATAAGCATGAAATGAAAATACCAAGAATAAGTAGAAAAGAGAATATTATATATATATATATATATATATATATATATATATATATATATAT
>Ga0123342_1010339_pt1 | contig 10749 bp, 2 predicted proteins | sample Turbeawhitnodule_FD_89960 | JGI IMG/M metagenome (GOLD analysis project Ga0123342, IMG submission 89960) | Root nodule microbial communities of legume samples collected from Mexico - Turtle bean Mexico white nodule | ecosystem: Host-associated > Plants > Roots > Nodule | place: Mexico: Nepantla... | reverse complement strand
TCAACAGGCCCAGATAAAGTCATGGTTATGGTTAAAACATAAAGGAAATAAGTTTACCTACTCTTTATCTGATTGGGTGTTGAACCCAATGATTTGCATTAGTAGTTATAAGTAGTTTCTGTGTTACAATGGAAGGTTCAAAGTTTGCTGGCTGGTGGCGGAATAGAGAAAGGAAAGGGAGATCTTGATGGCAGAATGAGTTGAGGTTCGAGGAAGGTGCTGCTTCGAGCTGAGACCGGGAAGATAGAGCGATGTTCTCCAGTTGTGAGTAGTCGGTGGTCGCCGAAGTTATGCAAGGTCAACATGATCGCCGGTCGATGAAGCGGCGTTCTCCATAGGTCAACACGATCGTCGTTCGATGAAGCCACGTTCTCCATATGTGTAGGCGGTAGTCGCCGAAGTTATATAAGGTCAACATGATCGCCGGTCGATGAAGCGGCGTTCTCCATAGGTCAACACGATCGTCGATCGATGAAGCGGCGTTCTCCATATGTGAAGGCGGTAGTCGCCGAAGTTATATAAGGTCAACATGATCGCCGGTCGATGAAGCGGCGTTCTCCATAGGTCAACACGATCGCCGATCGATGAAGCGGCGCTCTCCATATGTGTAGGCGGTAGTCGCCGAAGTTATATAAGGTCAACATGATCGCCGGTCGATGAAACGGCGATCTCCATGCGTGCGTAGTCGGTGGTCGTCGAAGTTAGGTCAACAGGATCGCCGGTCAATGAAATGAAGATCTCCATGCGTGCGTAGTCGGCGGTCGCCGAAGGTATACAAAGGTTAACATGATCGTCGGTTGATGATGATCGCCTGTCGATGTAACGGCGATCTCCATGCGGCGTGTGTAGTCGGTGGTCGTCGTAGTTATGCAAAGGTCAACAAGATCGCCGGTCGGGCCTCGGTTATGGGTGTCTCGGTAAAGTTGAATGTTGCTTTGAGGTAACCTGTTGGTTATATTCTTTTGGGTATGATCTTCTCACTTCAAGGTTGTTATGCTCCAACCATAAAGGAGAGTTTCTTTTGTGGATGATAGGAAGTTCACTTCTGGTTATTGTAATGGGTTGGGATACCCCTGAAGTATCCCTTTAATTTTATTTATTCATTATTGATATAAAAAAAAATCTAGGATTAACTTGAATATAAAATCATAATTGAAGACTCTACTTCATAAAAAAAATGGGTCTATTTGATTGAAGAAGTACAATACCTCTTGATTATAAAAAAAAGTTATAATGTTTTAGAAATGAATTTTTTTATTTTTTAATTAGTGACGAAAGTAACATGTCTAATTTTATATTTTTTAATTAATATGTTATAAGAATAGGGAATTATTTTCTTATTTTATTTTATTAATTTTTTAAGCTCCTATATTATTTAATTAAATTATTATGTGACTAATAAAAACATTAGAGCTATTATTTTGAGAATAAAAAAGATTCACCACTTGTCCACTTGTATTACCAAAATATTCCCACTAGTCCACTTGCGATATTTGGTTCTCATGTCTAATTATCAATTATTTATAACATTTCATAAAAAAATAATTATACAACTTTATCATATCATTAAAGACTTAATAATAATATTGTAAAAATAACCTATTTAGTCTTTTAACATCATTTGCATATGTAACCTCAAAAGTTCAATAACATTTTATTCGTTACTATTTTTTTCTTTTACAAATATCGTAAAATTTAATTAGAAGTGCTTCACATAAACCATTTTTAAAAGCAATAATAATTTTGATTTGCAATTTAGTGATATATTATTATTATTATTAACATATATATATATATATATATAAATATATATATATATATATATATTTATAACGGGAGACTTTTGTCTTATATGAGTTCTATCAAGTTCAATAATTTTTGTTGTTGTGAAAGAGACTAATTCAAAGTTATTGTACAAATAAAAATTAATTATTATATTAATTAAATTAGATATTATTTTATAAATAAAAATATTAATATTTAAAGTAATTTTTATTACTAATAAATAATTTTTAAATTATTATTTAATTAATTACCAAAAAATTTGGTAAGTATTTAAATACTAATTTAGAAACTATTTATTAATAATAAAAATTATTTTAGATACTAATAATATTTATTTAGTTAATATAATAATTAATTATTTTTTTATTTAAAAATATTTTTATTTAATTATAGTGTTGATTTATATTTTGTTCACTAATAATAAAAATGAAATGAATATATAATTTGTGTTAATTAATATAATAATTAAAATTAAATTGTCACAAGTTATAGCAACATAAATATTTGTAAAAATTATTATAAGTATTCTAAAGTGAAAACAGACAACATGATGTTTACTTCTAAGTTAATTTTTAATTTAAAACTTGACATACTGCTGTTTAACTGTTTTTATTTTTTTAAATATTCATAAAAGTTATTGTTGATATTGATATAGATATTTAAAAATAGAAAACAAATAAAAATCAGATAAACTAAAAGTAAAACAGAAAATAAAATTATCCCATGTTTTCCATAACTTCATTGATGTGAAAGAATGAAGAGGAAATAATAAAAGGATTTCATGGATAAGCAAAGTACAATTTTTTTTCAAAATAAAATAAAATTACAAACAAAACTAATTTATGAGGTGAGGTTTACACCCACTTATATACTATGAAATTTCTTGATTTCTAGTCGATGTGGGAGTGAACTTTAAGTCGGTTTTCATCCACATATATTGTGAATTTTTTTAATCTCTAATCGATGTTAAACATAAAGTAAATAATTTTTTTTCTATTAAAATGTAGAAAAGAAAGTTAATAATTTTTTCCTCTTATTCTTTGTATTCACCCACCACAATGAAAAAAAGCATAATGTGTGTGTTTCTTTAGTTTGTATACTAACCCTAGAAAGAAAAGAAGAGTGGGAAAAGATATAAAGAAGAATGATGAAGAATGGTAGAAGAGCATAGAAAGGGTTTTTGAAGATGTTGAGTTAGAAAGATGTTGAAGAAGAGTTGTTATATGTCAAATCCATCAGCAATGTTGGCAACATTACGACATGGATGCCATGATGTGCATCAAACTAAACTCACTTCTGCTATCAGCGTGCGAAGAATAACAAGATATTTTCTTTGTATCACACCACTTTCAAGCTTTCAAAATGGAGCCTATCATCCACTTTCCATTATCTTTCAAAACCTTCACATTATTGTGGGAAAGAACCACCAACACCACCAACCATTACAATGCAACACTTTCATCTAATTATACTTCTTCTTCCTCCAATCATGCAATTACAAAATAATATTCAACTTTTACATTCCAAGAAAATCATGAAATAGAAACCAATTTTAGAGACAAAAAAGAATTAGTTGTTATACTGACTAAATTAGATACCATTTTAGAAACTAAAAAAAAAAATTGGTTTCTAAATTAGTTTCTATTATTGTTAAATGGTTTCTAAATTAGTATCTAATTAACTACCAAGGTTTTTGCTACCAAATTTAGAATATAATTAATTGGTAGTTAAAACCTAATTTAGAAACCAATTTCTTTTTTTAGTTTATAAAATGGTCTCTAATTTAGTCACTATAACAACTAATTATTTGTTGTATCTAAAATTGGTTTTTATTTTATGATTTTCTCGTAGTGTTGATAAAAAGTTATAAACTCTTCCATGCAATTTTTGAAAAAATAAAATTATTGTTTTTTGTTATAGTGAGTTCAAGCTACCCCATTCAGTAATGTATCTAGGTATCTAGATTTTCTGTAATGTATCTAGGTATCTAGATTTTGATAGGATATGTTTATTGGCTGAATATATTACTTAAATGTGTTTTTTATACCAATTATTTTGTATATTAGAGGTCATTATTTTGTATATGTGTTCAGGTAACTCTACTACTCCTCCCATTTAGATAAAAAAAAATACACAAACCAACCAATTTTTTTTATTAAACTATTCATTTTTACATTATTTAAAGAACTTTGATGAATAGCTACTTAAAAATGAGTAATATAAAGTTCTATCAATTAAATATAGTAGTATATTTTGTTTCAGATAACATTATAAAAAGAATGATAAATCTATCGTTTGGTTAAATATATTATCATGTTAGTTTAGTTATTGGCTTTTTGTCTATTAGTAAAGATTATTTCAATATTAATTTTTTCTTAGATTTTTCAAGCCTAATGTTTTTATGGAAAATGAGTGTTGTATTTTTCATAGAAAATTAGCTACAAAGTTTTTTTTTTTTTATGTATAGCTAATTAGATATCAATTAATTTTTTTATAAACTTTATTAATAAAAAAATTACTTTAGATATCATTAATGATTTTACTCATTAAAATAATAAATTTAATTAATATAGTAGTTAATTATTATTATTTTTTAAATTAATTTTTATTTAATAATTTTTTTTATAGTATGCTTCTCGAGCTTTGTTAAAAAGTCATCTATTGTTTTATAGATTTTAACACGTGTGAGATTTTATTAATAGATTTTTTCTTTGCCCAATACCCACTACCCACATGAAACTATAAAACTATAAGTGAATTTAGTTCAAATCTTCCATCATGTTACTTTTTAACTCTTTTAATCATATCATACATATCGTTTTCAGTTTTCTTGTTTACATCATCATTGTAGACATAGGTATACACATACCATTTTTTCTTTAATGTGATACTAAAAATTTAAGTCAAAATTATAAAATAGAAACCAATTTTTAAAAGAAAATTTTCGTATTGAATTACAGAAAATCGAGTTCATGAACTTAGAGAGATAAATTTTTATTAATTTTTCTCTATAATAGAATTTAGTTCATAGTGTTGGGAAGGGATCCAATGATGAAAACTCAGCTATAATGAAGATGATGAATCATTTTTATCTCTAAGTTACGTGATTTTATTTAAATAATTTAAAAATAAAAAATTACATGCGTCCATGGGTTGACAAAATGAGAAAAATTAGAAAAAATATTTAAAAAAACAAATTTTCATCTCATTTTTTTTAGAAGTAAAATTTTAGGGTAAATAAAACTAGGTTAAACGGTTAAAAGAAGAAAAAAATAAAGATTAAATATGTTTATCTATTGCAACTAACAAAAAAAACCATATTAGAACAAAATAGAGTAAAACAAGTGATAAAATATAAATTTGTATTTACAAATATACAAGTATAAATAAATATGAATTATTTTCAAGTGATTACATTTGATTATTAAATTCAAGAACTCATGATAAATTTTTATACCACTACAAGAAAATTATTAAATAAAACTAATTTTAGATACTAAAATAATTAGTTACTATTTGAACATCATCTTAAAAACTAAAAAAATTATTGATATCTAGAATGATTTATATTATTATAAAATAGTTTTTAAATTAGTATTTAACCATTAATTATCAAGATTTTAGCTACTAACTACTTTATATTCTAAATTAGTCTTAATTTTTTAGAGATTATAATTTATAATATAAAATATTAGTAGTTAAAATTTTGGTAACTAGTTTAGATACCAATTTAAAAATCGTTTTATAAATTTATATTAATAATAGAAATCACTTTATATACCAATAATTTTTTAATTTTTAAAATAATATTTAATATAATAATATTAATTATTTTTTATTTCTAAATTTAGTTGTTATTTAACAAATTTATTGTAGTCTATATACAAAACATGTTATTAATAATATAGTATAAATAAAATAATAAATACAAATATTCAACATACTAACATTTTACACAATAATAAAAAGTTAAAAAAAAAATAAGTTTATGCAATTTCAAATATCTAAGTCACCACATTAATTTTATTAGGGACAGTGGACCCGTTGAGGTTGTCACCCATGTCCTAAAGGTTCTTGATAGTTAGGTTGGTGTTGTGAAAAATTTATTTTGTAGATAAATTTTGAAGAAATAATTAGGATGATGAGTCAATTTTTTTATTTGTCTTATGTACCATTGAGAAAAAAAATATTTAAATTAGTAAATGACTAAATATTTTCATCTCTCAGTTTGTGAATAATCGGTTTAAACATATAGAAAAACATAAGAAATGACTACCAGAGCCTATAATAAATGGGTGAAGTCCCTTAACCCAAATATTAGAATATTTAATTAAATGAATTAATTAAGTTAATAATAGTAACATGTAATAGTGTTTGAGGGTGTATTGAATTCCCTAATACAATAAAATCATGAAATAAAAACTAATTTTATTCATACAAAAATAATTAGTTGTTATACTGACTAAATTAAAAACTATTTTATAGACTAAACAAAATTTTAGTTTCTAAATTAGTTTTTATATTGTTAAATGGTTTTTAAATTGGTATCTAATTAGCTACCAAGGTTTTTGCTACCAAATTTAAATTCTAAATAATTGGTAGTTAAAACCTTGGTAGCTAATTAGATACCAATTTAGAAACTATTTAACAATAATAGAAACTAATTTAGAAATCAATTTTTTTGTTTAGTTTCTAAAATGGTCTCTAATTTAGTCACTATAACAACTAATTATTTTTTGTCTCTAAAATTGATTTTTATTTTATGATTTTCTTGTAGTGAGCACATGATTATAATAAAATCATTAAATAGAAACTAATTTTAGAGATATAAAATAATTAGTTACTATATTGATGAAATTAGATACTATTTTAAAGATTAAAAAAATTACATGTATATAATTAGCTACTAGTTTCTAAATTGGTATATAATTAGCTACCAAGTGTAATATTAAATATCTTTTTAAACCTATTTATAGCTTGGTCCTTTTGTCTTTTCATACCTTGACTAGACTAGGGAAATGTTCTTGTTTTTTTGTAGATTCTCTTGGTGAAGTCTGAGGGAGAAATTGGTAAAAGGAAGACTACAACTGGCGTGGAGGCTTTTAGAAGGCTATTCGACATGTGTTACAGTGTCTTCTTGGAGGTTTTTGGAGCAACTCACGCATGAAAATTTGTATTTGTTGTGGAGTTTGCTTTCTGGGGAACAACACTGCATGCTGATTTCCAACACAAGCATGCTTTGGATTATGTTGGTGGGATCAAGAGGGTTGATGTTGCTAGCACTTTTGGGCTTTGACCTCCTACACTTTGGCAACTATGTATTTTCCATGGTGAATCTAGAACACATAACAGATCGAAGCACGATGTTTCTTGGGTTTTAGTTGCCACAACTACAAAGCTACCAAGGAATCTAAGTACTCTAGACAACTTGTGGCTTTGATATTTTTTGTTAATTGTTGCATCATTATGTGATGTTTTGAGTTTCTAGTTAGGTTTTTATGTTTAAACCATTTTATTCACATATTGCATAACACACGTATATAAGTTTTTGAAACAATATGTTGTTAAACATTTCTTAATTGTTCAATTTTATTTAACGTAATTAATTCACTGGAAATAAAAAAAGGTTTACAACTTAAAACCTTGGTCTATTCTTACTTTTAACCATGATTTTTTTTAATGGTGATAGATGTAGACATGATTGTATTATGAATTGATGTGGTTTGTTATAGATGAGGACAAAATCCTTAGTAATTAGGGAAGTTTGTGTTACTTATGAAAAAATGATGGTAAGGAAGATGATATGATGAAGTTTGGAAAAATAACGATGTTTATGGAGTTTGTACTTTGAACATTCTCAGTCTGAAAGCAACAAGAAAAGGTTGTTCCCACCAATGTCTTAACTGATACTGATATGATCACAAACATTTTATTCGCGCATGGATCCATTGTTTGCCTCATGTTTAGAATGATGCAAGAACCGGACAAGTTCGTACACACAAATTTCAACTCAAACCATAATAATTCATCTAATATGGTAAGCCACAAATCTAGGGTTTTGTGGCCGACAACTCTCACATAATCATCATCAACATTTTCTTTATTTTCATTATTATTATTATTTATTATTATAATGTCTAAATCCTATCTACCCAATCTAAATCAAGTGCTTTTATATTTCTATGGTGATTTGACATGGTAGGTTGTGAAATGTCTTCCATGGTGGGAAGTATATTTATATCTTAATTGGGTATAGTAAAAGTTTAGATTCAATCTTTTAGGGTTTGCTTCCACCTCATAACTCTCCACTCACTCTCTCTCATTTTCACCTCTTAATTATCCATTTTTATGTTGTATCAAAGAAATTATTTTTTCAATAACCTACAATTAGTTTATCCATGGTTTAATTTGTAGAAGTTATTTCATAGAAACATTTTTAAAATCTTAGGTTTTGATTCATACACAAAATAATTTCATCTTATGAAAAAATTAATTTTTTTTTATATTTTTATCTTATAAATACTTTTGCATAAATTTTCTCTAAAGAAATGGTTCTTTATAAAATAATTGTATTTGAAATTTGAGGTGAGTGGTTTTTTCTCCCAATATTAAAATAAAACATCATTTTAGTTTCTAAATTTAATAAATTTAAGAAGAGTTAAATATGACTTTTGTTTTATTATAATACGAAATTGATTTTTATCTTTATTCTAAACTTTAAACTTTTTATATATATATATATAATAAAAAAACTATTAAAATAAATTTATATTGAATTATATTTATCATGTAAAAAAGTTAAAAGTTTATTATAATAATTTTCTTATTACACTAAAAAGTTTAAAGTTTTAACTAAGAATAAAGTTAATTTTGTATGAAAGTATATAATTATTAAACATATTTAATCCAATTAAAAAATATTTAACCCAATTAAAAAGGAAACGATTTTTTTTAATCTTGAAATCAAATGACATTAAAAAAATGGTGGTGATAAGTAGATTAAAATGGACATGTTTAAAATATTGGTAATAATATCACATCACCCTCTTCCTTTAATACTATTAACACCATCTAACTCTAGAGATAAAAACCTATTTTTAAAAGTCAAAAGTGAAATAATTTATTTTGAAATTGTATTTGACTAAAACCGAATTATCCAAAAATTTGGAAAACTAAATATTTTAACCAAAGTTTCCGTACATTGTGTCACCATTACTAATTGACTTTGGAAATTAGTTCAGTACGATTGCCTTTTAGGCCATTTGCTATTTCAACAATCAAAAGTAACACTCTATTTCGACAATTAATCATCTCTATTTCTATCTATTTTTTCTTTTGTTTTTCGTTTAAAAAACCTTCACATAACTTTTTATGCATACCCAATTTATTAAAAATCATTTTCATTTGTAGTTAGCTATGTGAATATAAATTTGGATTAACATCATCGTAATAAAGTAGACATGAATTTACAAGTCAAAGAAATGTATTTTTTAGGACAATCTGATAAAAAAAAATAGTTACAACAACACATTATAATATTATCTAAATTATATAGATATTTGCGGTAAATTGTTTTAAGTGAAATATTAATTATGAGTTAGATTTGCAATATAAGATTTTCTATTTCGATGGTTCGAGAAAATGTAAGAAAAGAAATTATGCAGATAATTAAATAATCAAATATAAATACCAATATTGTTTTATTATTTTATAAGAGAACTCCTTTATATGAAAAAGTAAAATGATATTATATGTTGGAACTATTAAGTTTTGAATTTAAAAGTGTACTGGTATAGAATAATAGAAATTTAGATAGTATCTAAAATTAATAATAATTATTATTTTTTATATCTTACTTGTTCTTTCTTTACTTTTTTTTCGTATTTGTTCTTTCGTATTAGGTCGTAGCAAATGAAAACAAACCACAAATAAAAACATCACAAAATTCATCTTAACTATCAATTTTGATTACTAGTCACTACAAATAATTACAAAATAACCATCATCACTTTTAAATAAAAAATTAAAACGTGACACTTTCCATCGTATTAAAAAGAAAAATTTATTAAAATTAAAAAAAAAATAGTGGTGAAGAGAGAATGTACGGAAAAAGAATTTGCCTAAAACTATCATTGTCAAACAAAAAGGATCCAAAATTAATTTTAAAAAAATGCATATATCTCCTTGAAAAATATATGAAGATTTTACATCAACAAGATCACATAAAATTAAAATATATAAATAGATATAAATTTTATTTTATAAATTAATTTTATGATATTAAATTAGATTTAAAGTATATTTTTTTAATAAAAGTTTTGTTCTTAATAAAAAAGAGTTTATAAGTGATATTGATGGTGTCGAATCACGAAGCAAAGTAATGGTTTCCAGAATTTCAGTAAGGAAATTATTAGAACTCAACGATTTAAATTAATTTATCTTGCTACGAAAGTTATCGTTTTGTCGTCTTATAATGCGCATTTCATTAATATGGAACTTGTCATGCCAACCTCTCATTTCACTCACCATGCATTTCATTTTTTCTCTCTTTTTAATTATGCCAATATTATATTTAAGTTTCTTATACAAACTACACTAACTTCTATTAATTATTTATTATATATTTTTTTTCTCTGGACTAATTCATTCTAGATTATACAAATAAGGATCGAATTGGTATGTGATATTAGTCGACCGTCATTAACCATCACCACAAGAATATTATGATAAGAAATGATTGATTTACATTATAAGAAAATTATTAAATAAAAATCAATTTTAGAGTCATCCTGTCATCTGTTTGAGAATCTGGTGGGTGGTTTGTGTGGAAAGGTGGAAGAATCGTCCTGTCATCTGTTTTCCGTCTGCGAGTTTACCTGGCGGGTGTGGTGTCTTTGTTTTGAGTGGCTTGGAGTGTCGTTTGTTATTCACAAGGACCCTTTGGTAAACTTCCAACAATTCAGG
>Ga0123342_1010338_pt1 | contig 10750 bp, 5 predicted proteins | sample Turbeawhitnodule_FD_89960 | JGI IMG/M metagenome (GOLD analysis project Ga0123342, IMG submission 89960) | Root nodule microbial communities of legume samples collected from Mexico - Turtle bean Mexico white nodule | ecosystem: Host-associated > Plants > Roots > Nodule | place: Mexico: Nepantla... | reverse complement strand
GATATTTAATTTTTATTTTAAGCGGTAGATTTAATTATTAATGATTCATTTGCAACTTAATTCCAGTGGAAAATGAAAAATAAAATATTACTCGCTAAGAGAAATTACTTTTATTATGTCATTAAAGACATATCTTTATAAACATTATTTTTTAAAAATTTTCTTAACTGGTTAATTATGATTAGTTATTTTTTAACATTTTATATTATAAGATGAGGACTAAATTAATGTTTTAAAGCCTAAGTTGTATAGGAATAAACTCATGTTTTTTCTAAATCCTATTAATAACAAGAACCACATATACTAATATTAGTGTTCATCAAATAATGTTTGGTGTGAAACTAAATTTTAAAATATTATTAATTTAATTTAATTTTATATTTAATTAAAATAAAAATTAAATTGAATAATCAGTTTTTATATTTGATTTTATTAACAGTTTTACATATTATTTAATTTGATTTGATTTCTTTTTTTCAAATCAAAATGATTTATTAATAATTTTAATTTTTTAATATGATTTTTAACATAAATATTATAAAATTAGTGAAAACACAAGTGTGATAATGTCTGTATCTATATTTTTATTTGTATCTATATTTTTATTTTCATAAATTTATATGTATCTACACAAGTGTAGTGTTGTCAAATACTATAAAATACAAATACATTGTCAAATATTATAGAATACGGATACACATAAGTTTATGAAAAAAATTAAAAAATATGAATACACATAAATCTATATTTCATTTAAATAAATATCAATATATATATAATAATAATAAAAATAAAAACATAAAAAATGTGGATACACAGACGCTCTCCGTGTTCCCGCTAGTTGTGATAACAGTTTTTATTTATTAAAAAAAATAGTTATAAATAATAATAATATTAATTGTTTTTAAGAATTATAGAAATTAAACTCTTAGTTTATTTAACACTGTTATGTATATTTTTTAAAAAAAAGTTAAAAATAAGATATATAAGAAAAAACATACCTTTTTTTATAGAAAAATATTTATTTTTAATTACATATTTTATTATAATTATAATTTTTATATTTTAATAACTATTTTTTAGTATAATAATAGTCATATAAGTTTTTAGTTATATGTGTTACATTTTATTATCATAAAAATTGTAAACATACATACCCGAATGATTGACCTTCAGAACTTTATAAATTAAAATGATATTTTTATAATACAACAATCTCAAAAGGAAATAAGAAGATTGTAATATAAGCTGGAAATATGACCAGCCCAAATTACAGAAAATCATGGGCTATTCCTTTTTGTTCATTGAACATTCCGTTTTCTATATTTTCGTTTATTCACATCCTAGCCCAAGTGAAACTCACAGACACATAAACAAAATATTGTTAATTTCCATTGTTTTGAATAAAAAAATATTCCATAGTTAATTTTAAAAAAATAAATTACACTAACATAGTTTCCTAAAATTATACATCTTTTTAAAATATTACCCTTATACTTGGATGTTATACCAATTCTTCTTAATTATTTAAACAACATTACATTTTTTCATCAGCTTGAACAACATTACGTTAATGAATGTTAAAAAACAGACAGAATTTGTATAATTTTACAAAATTTTAGAAGTGATTAGTGTAATTTACCGAAACAAACACTACTAAATAATTATTAAATAAAAAAGTAATTTTAGAAAAAAACTAATTATTATATTTACTAAATTAGATTAAAACAAATTTTAACATCTAAAGTAGTTTATATTATTGATAAATAATTTTTAAATTGATATTTAATTAGCTATTAAGGTTTTAGTTACCAAGAATCTAAATAGTAGGTAGCTAAAATCTTGATAGTTAATTAGATATCAATTTAAAAATTATTTATTAATAATAGAAATTATTTTAGATATTAATAATTTTTTTAATCTTTAAAATAATATTTAGTTTAGTTAATATAACAATTAATTATTTTTTATTTTTAAAAATAATTTTATTTAATAATTTTTCTGTTATTTGTACTGTAGTACTAAAAGAAAGAAAAAAACTTAACTTACTTAGCTTTTTCAGATTTTTTATATGAAAACCTAAGCCATGTTTGTTGGTAGATGAAACGCATGATCTAGCATGGGTCCAAATAGGAGTTGTGGTGGGGGCTAGGAGGATTTGGCAAGTTTTGCTCCATCAACAATCTATATATGATTGGTGAATTTTAGATCATCTTTTCTCTTTTAATAATGTAAAAGTACTTAATCATTAATAAATTAAAATGAAAAAACCTTATTGGTTAAAGGTATTAAATCACATGTTGTCTCAATAATCATTAATCATTTAATAATGACAAATCCTTCATTCATATGGTCATTAGATGGATGATTGAATGGACCCAATGTTTTTGGAAGCATTAAATTTCTCCCTAACCTTGTAGTGAGGGTCTACACCTATGAGAACTTAAGTTGAAAAATTAGCCATATTAAAGGTCTCATAGCTAAGTTGAGATTGGTCATATCAACCTTATAAATGAGTTGAAGGTACTCATACATTCAACTTTTTCGGTTTATTGTGTCACATCACCCAACAAATCCATGAATTTTATATGTGGACATAATTAGGTTAACTATCTTGACTAGATATAATTTAGCACATTATACATGATATAATCCTTTTCGAACATTAAAATGTTTTAAAATCTTTTTAAAATTAACATGATTTTTTTTTTATATTTTATTTGTTAAGATATCGCGATCATAAAATGTTATTATGTTTTTGTCTTTAAAATGAATTTATAGGTTATTATTATTTTGATTTAAAAAGTTGTTTGATAAGTTAAAAGAGAAGAGTGATTTATATTTTATATATTTTCAATTTTTATTTATTTTGAAACTTTCGTATATTAGAATAAATTCTTTAATTCATGTTCAAGGGATAAAAAGACTTGAAATCTTTTTTGTCTTTATAGATGACTCTAATCTTTGTTTCAATGTCAAGTTCTTTTGAGATAACATTCTTAGAGTCAATCATTATATTTAAGATATTATTTTTTTTAACTCAATGCTTTAATCTCATATTTGCTTTTACTAGGAACCTTTATTGTTAAGACAAGATGGCTGTATGTAAAATCAACATTACATACGAATTATATCCGTATGTAAATTTTGGCACCATAAAATAAAATTTGTAATGAATGAGATTTAAAGCCAGGTTCCTTCAATAACTAAAGAAAATTTAACCACTACACCAAGCAAATTCTTTAGTATTATTATGATTTTTATTATATATGAATATTAATACTAATAATATGAATATTAATACTAATAATATGAATATTAATACTAATAATATTAATAATATTTATAATAATATTTATAATAATATTAATAATAATATTAATAATAATATTAATAATATGAATATAATATTAATAAATTTTAATAATATGAATATAATTTATTTTATTATTATTATTATTATTAATTATATTAATATGTATAAATTATATTAATAATAATAAGTATAATAAAAATGATAATATGACCAAAAAACTTGTCTGATCTAGTGGTTAATGCTTTCCAACCCTGATCTTTACCGTTAATCAAGAGTTAAGGGATGATGGTAAGTATATAAATCACCATTACCTCAAATATTAAGTGAATGAGACTTTTAGACATATTGAAATAAATCCCATAGTCGAGAAAAAAATGGATATGATTGACTTTATACAAAAAAATTACTATAAGAAAAATCCATTTTAGCTTCTAATAAAAAGCGGGGCTATAAAAACGAAGTCACTAGCATAAGTGAAGTCTACTCAAGTTGAACACAAATATTGTGTCCACAATGGAGACTTTTAACTAACTAAAAATTATTAAAATAATAATAATAAGTTAGCATCTAGAATGGGGACACAAAGTAGATGCAATGAAAACAATTCAGTGACAGAATAATATTGAGTCTAGAATGGAGACACAAAGTGGATGCAAGTTAAAAATTATTAAAATAATAATAACAGTAATAAGTTAGCGTCTAGAATAGGGACACAAAGTAGATGCAATAAAAAAATAAGTTGCAAAATGATACTGCGTCGAGAATGGGGACACAAAGTGGATGCAAGTTAATATTTTATTACATTTAGCGTAGGTTTAGACGATACTAAGATGACGTGGACGTTTATTGTCACCTTAGACCACATTTAGTTATTTAATGAAAAAATAAATAAAACATTAAAATATTTTTGTCTCACATTTTCATTTTCTCACACTTTCATTTTCTCATTTTTGTCTCATTTTCTTTTTCATTTTTGTCTCACACTTTCAAACTCATAATCCCAAAATTCCTCCCAAAAACCTCATGTCTTCTTCGTGGCCATTTCGCTCTCCTTAAGCGCATTTTACACGTATTTATTTCCCAGGTAGTGTTCCCAATGGCGACAATTTACTCACATTTGCTTTCTCATGTAGTCTCCCCAACGACAACGCTAAGTTTAATTATTGTTGGAGATCCCACATCGACGGAAGATTAAGACATTTCATAATATATAAGTGGGTGCAAACCTCACCTTATAAGCCGATTTTATGAGATTGAGTTAGGTTTAAAGTTCACTTCTTAATATGGTATCAGAGTCATTTCAAGTCCTAGCAATTGTTTGTTGGGCTTATCAGCTCACTCGCTATCGGGCCGTTATCGAACCACCATAATATATAGTCTCACGCACGAGGTGGTAGCTTCGATGTGAAGGGGGGGGGGGAGTGTTGGAGATCCCACATCGACTAGAGATTAAGATATTTCATAGTATATAAATGGGTGCAAACCTCACCTTATAAGCCAGTTTTATGAGGTTGAGTTAGACTTAAAGTACACTTCTTAATAATTATTTAATTTTATATCCATTTTAGTCTCCCCCAAACCTACGTTATAGTTAAATAATATATTTTTTTTTATGTAGCCTTAGCCAATACTACCTTGTAAATTTGTGTCCCATTGGAGGTCGTCTCTAATGCATAGCTACCAAAAGATTAGTTTTCATTTCTATTGGGACGCTAAGTCCACACTAGTCTCATGTGACGTCTTTCTTTTACTCTTTACATCACTCTTTTGGGGATTCTGCAATCATTATTTCTTGTAATGGATAATGATTTTTTTATATTGTAACTAGTTGAAAATGTTATATATGTAAATTCTTAAAAATGAGTCATAACTAAAAGAATGAATTATCACTACAAAAAAATCATCAAATAGAATCCAATTTTATATATCAAAATTAATTAATTGTTATATTAATTAAATTAGAGACCATTTTTAGAGACTAAAAAAATTTTATTTTTTAAATTAATTTATATTATTATTAAATAGTTTATAAATTGGTATCTAATTAGCTACCAAGATTTTAACTACCAATTATTTAGATTCGGTAACACTATTTTCAAAATTTATATTCACAGTTTAACTTGATTTTGAAAAAAGCTATATTGAGAAAGACAACTCTAATGCTCGATGTTTTAACTAGTGTTTTTTTCCTCAAAATCTTAATAGATGAAAAAAAAAATTCTTACTAAAGGTAATTATAGTGATATGTTTCAAACATAAATTTATAATTAACTATAATATGATTGTTGATGATTCAATAAAATTTACAAAAGATTTAAACATATATTCTTTACTACTCAAATCATTTGAATAATGTATATATTGAGAACAATACATATGTTTAACCAATATATAAAACTCCACACAAATTTAAACATTTAAATCAACTTTATTATATTTGTTTCAACCTTAAACATCCATGTGGACAACAAAACATAGTAATCAAACAAAATTGCATAATATCCCAACTATGAACTTAGTTGGCACATGTATTGAATGTGTTGAGTTGAGACATGTATTCTAACCACTTAATAATTTATCTCCCAACCCCAACACACCATAAGTAAATCTGATGCAAAATACTTGAGAAATCACAATTCAGAACTAGACATGCAAATGCAACCTTACTATATTTGATGCCCCCAGTTACATATATAACTGGCTAGTAGTCTAGAATCTCATGATGGAAAGAAGTTCTTATTTTTAGCAAACAAAAGAATTGAAAAATTGAGACAAGAAGGCCTCCCATGCAGGCATTAATTCCTTAAATAGATGATGGGCTACACTTCTGTGGAAAGTGCAGCATTAGATTTAGGGTCACCTCGGCACCAATATCAGAACAGAACCATTATTATGATCATTATTGTGTCTGGGAAAACATGTGTTGAGGAAAATAATTGGACTCAGGTTGTATCTCCTCAAACTCTTGTTCTTCTTCATCCACAGCATCATCATGGTGGGGCACAACATGGCAGTGATCTCTATCATAAGCAACTTGGTGTTGTTGCTGTTGTTGTTGTCTAGTCATTAGGGCAGCACGGTTTTCTGCTATCAGTTCACGCAATGCTGCACTGCATCTTGTGGAGAGATCAGCATGAAAAGACCAATTATCACTGCTCCCAAATGACAGAAGAGAGAGAGCGCACCCTGCATATATACCATCATTCACAACCCTCCAACTATCACATTTTGTTCTTGCCATAGGAACATTGCGTGTTCACCATGCATTACTCAAGTTAGATAACATGTCAAATCAACAAAAGCCTATTTTCATTCGTTAGGCTCATCTTATAATCTTCATTCAGGTTACCACAAAATCATTCAGTCCAAAACCTATCAATTTTAATGGCAGCTTCTGTTTGTATCAGCTTATAACAAACTTAAAACTAAGATTTAGACCCAATTATATATCATCAAATATCTTAATGTAACACATCTTAATGTTATAGCTCAACTAAACTTTCATTTGTATGTTTGTATTTTACCATATAAAAATTTCAATTTATGTTAGGAATTAAGATTTAGATAAGAAGGGTATGAATTAATTAATTACCTTGTCTAGAACTCCTTGTAACAGAAAGGTGAGAGCTCTTTCTTCTTCTCTCATTATGCCCTGCTAATCTTCTCCTACAACTTCTCTTTGAGTCATCAAACTCTGACACCACATGAAACCTACATATTGTAAACATCATTACCATAATTTAAGTCAATTAAAGATAATTAAATTATAAATAATCAGATAATCAACCATCATCATCTCTAAAAAATTAAAATGGTGATATAGTCAATGCTAAAAATCTGATTTAGTCACTAAATATTAAAAAAAAATACAAAATAAATTCTTAACACGTATCAAATTGACAGTGAAATTGATCTACAGTAATACTTAAAAATAAAATTAACATGAAATAATGGTCAATTCACAATTTACTAAAAAATCATTAAATAGAAATCAATTTTAACGATAAAAAAATTATTAATTTTTATAGTGACTAAATTAGAAACTATATTGAAAATTAAATAATATTTATATTTTTAAATTAATTTTTATTATTGTTAAATAATTTTTAAATTAATATCTAATTAGGTTTTTACCACCAAATTTACAATATAAATAATTAGTAGTTAAAATTTTGATTGCTAGATATCAATTTAAGAATCATTTAACAATAATTTAAAAACATTTATTTTTTAGTTTTTAAAATGTTATTATTACAACTAATTATTTTAGTTTTTAAAAATTAGTTTCTATTTAATATTTTTTTTTATCTACGCAATTAAGCGAACATAATTAAAAAAATAGTATCCGTTTAATTTGTATTTTAGTTAGGTAAAAGAAAACAAAACTCTAATTATTGTTAAAAAATAATATAGAAATACTAAAGGAATTATATGTAAATTCAGTCTGAAAATAAATAAAAGAATAAAAAGGAAAAGATAATGATAAAGTGACCTGCTACACTGCTGACAGAATCTCTGCACCAAACCCAACACCACAACTTTAGGCGCCTTCGAATGCATATCACAAACTCTGTGCCTCCTATGGTACTCTTTTGAATTCACCAACGCCACGTGGCACCCCTCCACCTGACACCTCGGAACCGTCCCAAACGCCGCCGTTTTCAGGCTGCCGCCACCACCGGCACCTGCAGCCGCAGCTCCTCCATAACACCCCCTCGCTCTCTTATCATTACCCTCTGAAAAATAACCCGCACCACCATCACTTCCGTACACGTGTCGATTCCCCAGAGTAATAACACCATCATCACCGCCCACGTGTCGGTTCCCCGAAATAATAACACCATCACCAACACATACGGGTGGTTTCCCCAGAGTAGCAATATTATTATTATTATTATTATTTCTAACATCACCGTTATTAGGATCCTCAAAGTAATGTCTCTTACCAAGATGCAAGCACGTGAGGTGAGGGTCCCCATGCACGTGACACCCCTCGCTGCCGTATACTGGGCGGCGGTCACCGCCGGCGTAATCCTCCGCCGCCGTGGTGGGGTGTGGTGAACTAATGTAGCTAGAATTAGAAGTAGAAACAACACTAGTAGGTTGTTGTAGCCATGATGAATACCAAAGAATGTTGTTACCGGTTTCCTCTTTGGTGGGGGTGTGGAGGGTGAAGGTGTTGGTGTTGGTGGCGTCTCCAAAGTCCATTTTTTTTTTGTGTGAAGAAAAAAAAGAAAAAGGTAAAGAGAATTTAAGTGATGGGGGATGGCATAGGAGTTAAAGTTGAGGAAAAGAGGAATGTGTGATGTGAATAAAGAGTGTGTGTTGGTTGTTTGGGGCAAAAGAGGAAAGAAAGAGTGAGGTGATGGTGAGTAGGTTGCTTGATTTGTATGGTGAGTTATGCTCCAATGGGGTCAAGGTTAAGGCTGCAAAGCTATTCACTCAGAAAGACAGAGTACTCAATGAGAGAAAGAGAGAGACAGAGAGAGGGTAATGTTAGAAAGAGTGTTGCATAGATATTTGTTGTTTATTTATTTTACTTAGGTATATCAAAATTATTTTATAAAATAAAGAGATAATGAATTTTATTTTGAAAAAGATGTTGATATATTCTAAGATTTTTCCCTTAAAATGTCTTTTAAAAATATACAATAATCGTTCAACCAATGTTGAGTGCCTACATAGTGCTGTGTAGGTAAACCTCCCCTACAGAGAATGTGTGTCGTGCAAAAAAAAATACAGGATCCAAACTGAGTGCATCAAACGGATAAAAACTAGTGGAAAAAGGAAGAAATAATGTGACATAGCAAAGACAAAAGGTGCAGAATTGGTTATTATAACAAAATCAAAGTTCAACCAATTAAAACATTTCCTAAAGGTGCTTCTTGAGGACTTTGACTTCAGAGCTATCTGAGTTTTCTTTGTTAATTATCCAAGCTCTCTTGTGATTTATTCTATCCGTATAAGCTTAAGGTACATTAGTTGTAGTTTGTTGAGATTTGTTAGTTCTAAAGCACTGATTATACTTGAGGTGTCATTGCATTGCTAAGTAATATAAAAGGTGTCATTGCATTGCTAAGTAATATAAAAGATAAGTAAATTTTTTATTTGACTCTGTTTATTCTTTGAGTATGCTGGAGATTCTAAACGCATTAATGTTGGACAGAAATTTAAGATTTTGGAAGTGGGTATCAAACAAAAATTGTGTTTTATTGTAAAGGATTCTTATTGTATAGTAATTTTTTTTTTTAATTTTGTATAAGGGTTTTGTATAAAGGTGGGTGTTGGGTATGAAGTTAAGACCAATTGGGTTAGACTGACTAGACATCATGTTTAATGAGTGGGCTTAATCATTGTACACAATTGAAGCGCAGGTGAACATTGTTCCATGGCTTCAAGTGGGAGATTGTTGGGTATGAAGTCAAGACCAATTGGGTTGGGCTGACTAGACACCATGTTTAGTGAGTGGGCTTAATCATTGGGTCCCCTTTATAATTTCTATTTAAAGAGACCATGGTACTTGTAATTGGTGTGCAACAGGATGGAATGAAAACCTAATAGTTGCCCGTGTGGATGTAGGTTGTAGTTGGCGACCGAACCACGTTAAATCCTGTGTTGTTTATTTTCTGTAGTTGATTTGTGATTATGTGTGTTGCTTCCGCGTGCATTTTTCCCCATCAAGTGGCATCAGAGCTTGGTTCGTTTACACACTAGAGATCTGATCAGCAAAAATTAGTCGACGAGACGTGAAAATTGCGACAACAGCATCCCAAAGCTAGGGTTTCACAGAGGCGGCAACAACATCCAAAATCTAGGGTTTCGCAGGGGCTGTAGTAGCATCCTAAAACTAGGGTTTCGCAGAGGCGGCAACAACGTCCCAAAGCTAGGGTTTCGCAGGGGCTGTAGTAGCGTCCCAAAGTTAGGGTTTCGCATAGGCGGTAGCAGCGTCCCTAAGCTAGGAAATCACAGGGGCTGCAACAGTCACTACAAAAAAAATCACTTTTAGCGACCACCAAATTTGGTCGCTAAAATCACTATAATCGGTCGCTAATCATATCTGCGACTAGGGATGGCCAAGCGGGGCGGGCTGACCTTTTCAACCCGCTAACCCGCATTAGCCCGCCCTACATTAGCACGCAACCCGTGCGGGCTAGTATCGGGGCGGGGCGGGCTGGCCCGCAAACCCGCAAGAAAAAAAAAATTGGCATTTAGTAACAGCAGGACAACGTAATTAGGTTTTCACAAAATTTTAAAGAAAGAAACACAACACAATCGCGCTCACTTCTCACAAGGGCTCAGTTGCTGCTCCCAAATTGTCATTGTTTTAATATATGCAGATGACGGGGAAGATTATAATTATGAAAAAATGGATGAAAGTTCTTCTAAGGTGGCATCCAATGTTATTGAAATGGAAGAATGTCAATAATGTTTATG
>Ga0123342_1010337_pt1 | contig 10752 bp, 4 predicted proteins | sample Turbeawhitnodule_FD_89960 | JGI IMG/M metagenome (GOLD analysis project Ga0123342, IMG submission 89960) | Root nodule microbial communities of legume samples collected from Mexico - Turtle bean Mexico white nodule | ecosystem: Host-associated > Plants > Roots > Nodule | place: Mexico: Nepantla... | reverse complement strand
GCACTCGAGATTCTACTCCGACTGGATTATTGGCAACAAACAACTCTGTCTTGTCCAACAAACTTGTAACATTTTTAACAATATTTTTCACAGCCTCGCTTTCATTCCTACAACAAGAGCCATGCTATACGCATCAAAATAAAAGGAAAATTTGAGTAGAAAGTTATACTTGAACAAGTGTGTGTTGCTTCATTAAGTTCATCTAATGCACTGTTTTTTTATATTTTAGTTTTTTAAGAACTATTTTGTAGCACATATGTCAATAACTATTTTGTAGCACATATGTCAATAACTATCCTTTATAATATTTATCAGAACTCAATTACCATAACTATTCTTACATTGTCATGTATATTTCCCCTGGTTTCATCTTTTAAAAATATTTATCTTTCTATAAGTTGTTTCTACATGACCTTTCAATGATAAAATTAACGAGAGAAAATATTACAGTAAAAAGGTTGATTTAAAAGGCTAATAGCAAATTTATAATTTGTGCATTTATGATACTGTGACACATAAAAATTTGAAGTATAAAGTAATGGTATTTCATTAAAAAAAATAATGAGAAAGTAGAAGGGTTTCATTACCCAGAATTCAGGATTACAACCCCTGAGATGCTAGCAGCCTCACGAAGGTCGTCCCCAGCATGCTTCACGAGGTTGTTGATGTCGTTATCCTTTATTCCTCTTCATACATATCATGAATTTCATGTTATTTTTAGAGACAATGTTTAGTAAAAATGGGAGAAAGTAGGTGTTTCATTACCTTAAATGCTCGACTACCAACCTCAAGATGGCAACGGCCTCACAGAGTGCCATCCTCCAATGATTCAGAAGGCTCTCTATACGATTATAAGCCTTCAGCATTTTTAGACTTCTATACATGTTATGAATTTAATAAATGTTACTATCATAGACAATGTTAAGTAAAAACATGAAAGCACAAAGTGTTTCAACTGTCTCTCGAAGAGGAGTGATAGTGAGAATCTCTTTAACACTCTTTCCAGCCTTCTTTTTCATATTTGTTAAAATTTATTAGAAGTTGCAACTTTAGATAGGTTTAATTTCTATATCATGAAAAATGTTCCTAAAATGAGAGAGAAGAGATACAAACAATTGTAATAATAAACAAATTTCAACTAATAGAAAAGTGCTGAAAAAAAAAAGTTTTAAGAGAGTTACTAAAGTTCCTCCTACCTGGATTCAAAGACTGCACCTGTTGAGTTGTCAACAGCCTCAGCAAGTGCCTTCCTCCAAGACTCCAACAACTGTTCTATCTCAATTTCTCTACTTGATACATGTTATGAATTTCATAAATGTTATATTTAGAAAAAATAATGTACAGTAGAAATCTGAATGCTGGAACTGTTTCAATTACCTGGAAGAGAGTTGTTTATCCCCTGATATACGAGAAGCCTCAAAAAGTTTCTCCCTCCAATGATTCATGAGGTCCCTTATCTCCCTCCTTGTTACGAATTTCATAAATATGTTACTTTAAGAGAAAGTGTACCGTTGCAATCTGAAAGCAGAAAGTGTTTCAATTACCATAAACATTTGGAATCTAAGACTGCACCAGCTTCCTCAGAAAATGAGTCCTTCCAATGTTTCATGTGGAGTTCTATTGCGTTAGTAATCTCCATTTCTCCGCTTCATAGGTGTGATGAATTTCATAAATGTTATTTTTTAGAGACAATGTTTAGTGAAAATATGATCAAGCACTAAATGTTTCAATTACCAAGAATTCAAGACTGCGCCGCCAGAGATGCCAGCAGCCTGAAAAAGTGCCTCCCTACAATGCTGGACGTGGAATTCTATCACATTAGCCATCTCCACTCTGCACGTATATAATCAGTTTCATAAACGATATTGTTGCATAATCAGAAAAATTATTCAGTAATTAAGTGGTGCAGATTTCATTATCTATTTATTAAGACAAATTTGATATATTTTAGGGATTTAATTTGATTCGTATAACTTTAATTACCTATTATTTCTTTCTTTAATTAGGTCTTAAATAGTATATAAATTCATACTGTAATTCTCTCAACTTGGTATCGTATCTTAAGATACAATGTTCAAATGTGTTGTCTCCAAGATTCAAGATTTCAACATCAGTCTTCGTCACTGAGCCATTGATGTCCGGTTTTGGCTAGGACCTGAAGGAACCTTCCGTTTGTCCTTGTAAATGTCTCATACCTCCCGAGGATCAGCCTTCCATTTAAACAAAAACCTCTAAATCTTTCCTCCAAGCTTTGTCTCCTGGAGTGGTTGCTTGTACTCACCGCCACCTACATAAGTCATGCGAGAAAGGGCATTCTTTGGTGGGCTCCAAATGGATTTTCAAGATCAAACTCAATGTTGATGGTTCGTTCCAGCGTTGCAAAGCACGGTTAGTAGCTAAGGGGTTTAATCAAACAGATGAATTTGACTACACGAGACTTTCAACCCAGTTGTAAAGCACACAACAATTCGGGTTGTTTTCGCTCATGTTGTCACCTCCAACTACCATAAGGCAAATAGATATCAACAATGCATTCCTCAATGGTGACCTTGAAGAACAAGTATACATGCAGTAACCACCTGGTTTTGTCACTGGTGATCCAACACACCAATGATATCTTCATCACGTCTTCAACTAAACGCATCTGAACCAATTCCAGATCCAACCTTGTTTCTCTCTCTCATCGGTGCTTTGCAATACATATTCATCACAAGACCTGAGCTTTCCAATTTTGTTAACAAAGTGTGCCAATTCATGCATCAGCTACAGAATCATCATTGGCACAAGCTGTAAAACGTATCCTTAGATATCTCGTCGGAACAGTTGATTATGGAATTCTTCTTCGCAAAAACTCTTCCTCCTCCATTATTGATTTCTGCGACGCTAACTGGGGAGTTATGTCGATGACCGCAAGTCCACCACGGGTTATTGTGTTTATATGGGATCTAACATCATTGCCTGGTCCTCACACAAACAGAAGTTAGTTTCCAGAAGCAGCACCGAAGCTCAGTATCGCAGGTGCTGCAGTTCTAGCTGAAATTCTCTGGATCATATCATTGCTTTCTGAACTGCATATTTCCACATACACGCAACGCATCTACCCTGATAATCTCAATGCAGTACTTGGTAGATGTAAACTCATGGTGGCTCCCAATCCCACCATGAGTTTACGGGAGGTGTTAGATGTATTACATAGTTATGTAAGGGTATGCTTGGGTATCTATGATACATACCCACTTCTATATATCTTTCTCGATTGTACCTTCGCTGACATACAATCAATAATAATACTTTAGTTTCTTTCTTCTTTATGTTCTCTCTCTTCTCTCTCACAGTGGGAGGGTGTTCCTCATTGTATCGCTTATGATTGTTGGTAGATATAGACGTGATCTTCCGCATTTTAGGTTTTCTTATTAGGTTTGGTTTGGTTTCTCCACTTTTTTGTTAATAATATGAAGAATGTTGCATATGATTGATTGATTGAAACAGGTTGGTTAGAATGTAACCTAGTTAGTATTATAACCTGTATAGTGATGCAATAGCCTTTTTATCTTGGCTAAAAAGTAACAATGTTAAGTAAAACTCTGAGTTTAAAGTGTTTCAATTACCGTGGATCTAAGAATGCAACCTCTGAGATGCTAACTGGCTCACAAAATACCTCCCTCCATTGCTTCAAGAGGAAGTTTATCAGATCATAATAACTCTCCATTTCTCTAGTTCATACATGTGGTGAATTTCATAAATGTTATTTTTAGAGACAATGTACAGGAAAAACCTGAAAGCAGGAAATGTTTCAATTACACATACTTTACTACACACCTAATCGGGATTTCAACACCCGTACGAAATCCCTCCATCCAGTGCATCACGAGCAAGTCTATCTTATCAGCAATCTTCATTTTCCCCCTTGATACATGTCACGAACATCATGATTATTATTTTGAAGAGACAACGTTCAGTAAAATTTCGTAAAGCATGAAGTGTTTCTATTACCTTGGATCTAAGTCTACAACCCCTGAGATCTTAGCAGCCTCAGCAAGTGCCTCTTTCCAATTCACCAGCACGATTTTGTTTAACTCACGAGTCCTACGAACATGTTATGAATTTCAAAAATGTTATTCTTAGAGACAATGTTCTGTGAAAATCTGAGGAAGCAGGAAGCGCATGGTTGCCTGTGACGTAGGATTTCAACCTCAAATAGAAGCCAGTAGTCTCACCAAGTGCGGTCCTCCACCGCTGCTTCCAATCCAGCACCTTTTCCTCAATAGGCTCACCAAGTGCGGTCCTCCACCGCTGCTTCCAATCCAGCACCTTTTCCTCATTCTCATTCGAAATCTTGCACGAAAAGCGTCGAAATGCTTCCCCGAAGTCCCCTCTTTGATGACGTACTTCAGAGGGATTGACGTGATAGAACACTGGTAGCACCACATGCCCTATGGTTCTGTGACACTCCATTATTTTCTCCAACTCTTTCAAACACCACCACGACTCTGCATAATTTTTGGAGAAAACGACAACAGAAATTCGAGACTGTTCGATCGCCAGCTTCAGCGAGGGTGAAATTTGCCTTCCGCGGGGAAGTGATTCGTCATCCTTGAAAACAAAGATTCCGGCATTCTGAAGAGCAGCATAGAGATGGGAAGTGAAAGAAGCACGCGTGTCTTCCCCTCTGAAACTCAAGAACACTTCATAGTTTCTGCTGTCCTCGTACCGATCACGAAGAAAGTCCATCTCCATCTCATCATCACCATCAGAGAAAGACATGGAAGAGATGAAAGTTGTGTGCTGCTGAAGAAAGAAGGAAATTGAAAAGTTGGTAGAGAAATGTTTAGGATCAGACCATAACCTTTCTACTCATTCATTCAGTGCTGATACTTTCACTCTGTTTGTTAAGTAATTTTTTTATTTAAAGAACTGATTCATTGGGTGGAAAATGCGTGGAAAGGGGAAGAAAAAACAGAGCAAGTAGATGTCAACAGAATTGAGTGGCTCCAACTAAATCTTTCTATTGTAGACAATAAAAAAAAATTAAAACAAATAATAGAAAAGATTAATATGATATTGATTTATAATTTTTAAATAATTTTATCGTAGTTTTGTAAAAAAAATTGCAAAAATGACAAGTATTATGTCTTGAAAAATAGGTTAAATAAGATAAATATGTATTTTCAATTAAAGATTTCTGAAAGTGAAGGAGGGGTTTACTTTTTTCCACCAAGAGAAATGGAAATAGTATTTAATTTTGAGAAAATGTTGTGAATTTTAATTTTATTTTAATTCTTAATTTAATTATGGAAAAGCTTTAAAATAGTAAAGAATATTTTTTTCATTCAAAAGGGTCACTGGACCAAGTCCACACGCTTTGTAAACGTTTTTCAATGTATTTATTTAAGATTAAGACTATGGCAATTGCATTTTCAACATTGACTTGACCCTTCTTCTCTATTTTTCTTTTATTGCAATATGAGTAAAGAAAAAAAAATGAAAACAAAAAACAAAATTTAATTTGATTGTATTATTTAACTTATGGTTTTTTTCATTTTAGTTATTTTAAAAGGAATATTTACATAAATGTTAATGGAAAGAGACCTTAAATCTTCATATAGGGCAAGCCAATTTAATTGTAGAAAACTAAATTTCTAACTCAATTTATTTGTAGACTTTATTTGTGAAATGAGTTTATTAAGATTTTTCTCTATTTCAAGAATTTTACTTCCATTTTGTAGCACTCTAGTCTTCAATAGATCATATTTTTTTTTCAAAATAGTGTTTTCATTTAAAATGACTTGTCATTATGTCTTTAAAATAAAAATATAATATTTAAAGACTCGCAATTGTTAGGTTACACTAAAATAATTCACTTTGAGTGAAAACTTTGCAGAATAAAAATTTGTTTTTTTACATAACATTATAATATTCAACTTCTAATATCAACTTTAATTTGTTTATTTATTTTATCTATGTTTATATCATTTGATAATAATGAGATAAAATTTAAAATCTCTCACACACACATTTGGGAAAGAGGAAAAGAGAAGGAGAATAAATCTTGTTGTCTTCAAAATTTTCTGATTCTCACATCTCTCTTGATCTTTAAATGTGATAAATGTTTTGCCTTTAAAAAAAAGGTTTAACGGTAAAAGAAATATAAAATTTAACAAATTTTTAAAAATTAAACATTCTAAGAAATCTCTATATATTTCACGAAATATTCTAATAAGTATTTGTTTAGAAAATATTTTTGGAAATCTAAGAATGAGGGTTTTGAGAAAACATGCTCTGAAAAATTATTTTTTTAGTTAGGTGTGTTTCACGAAAGTTAGTTATGATAAGTATGTGCTATATATAGGAACTTGTAATGATAATTAATAATAAAATTTAGAATTTTTGTCCATATGTTATATTGTCTAAGAGTGAGTTAAGTGAGAGTTCATTATAAAAATGAAATTTTAAGTTGTAATATCTATGCATGGATGTATAACATTTTAATTAAACCATATTATTTTTTCATGTGTTTCTTTCTTGTTCTTACTTCATTTATCTTCTAGTTTTTATTGTTTGTAGTCTCATCTTTGTTATTGTTTAATGTTTGTGTGGTAGATGCTTCTAGATTTTGTTTGGTCTATTCCATAATAAACTGAAGTGGTGAATGTAAAATTTAATTATCATGACTTCCGTAAAGTACAAGATTGAAAATCCATTGGTTTGAATCATTTTGAGTTGTGGTGGTTGAACATGTGTGGTACTATACTTTAACAATCTCTCCTTAAACTCTGGAAGAGGGATCCAAGCTTGACGTAGCCATGGTGGAGAAGGACAAAAAAACATTACTAAGGCTCATAACATAATTTTTTTTTTATCCTATGTGATAAAGTGTTCACAAAGGAATTATGGGAAAAGCTAAAGAGTTTGTGCATGACGAAGTCCTTTCTTAACTACTTATACCTGGAGCTAGAGTTGTACTAATACAAGATGGTATTTTGACATAGTGCAACCTCTTATCTTCTTTCTTCTTCTTGATAAGATGTTTTATATAGATGCTGGAAGAAGATAGTCGCTGCAAAAGACAATTTCTTGTTGTTAAGTAGCTTCAACTTTTCATGCACGTCCTTTTTTGTGTGTAATGAACTTGAATATGGGTGTTGCATTAAATACATTCCATCCTACTTTAAATGCACTCATTCTTCTCTATGCAACATTCTTGATCACTACTATTACTTAACTCCCTATGTAACATAACCTTTTGCATCATCTCATGACAAAAGTGTACAACATACAAGACAGGTAGTTAGATCAAAGTTGAAATATTGAAATATTCTTTGTGTCACGAAATTGTCAAAGAAAACAACTTTAACTCTTTTCCCAAAATGTCATTTGATGTTGATTTGTATTTAGACTTGAACAAATCTCTTTAGTGAGACGGAAACAACAAACATTTCCTATAATAATATAATAAACATACAATTGTTCAGTGAAACATTTCCTATAATAATATAATAAACATACAATTGTTCAGTGAAATGGAGTTAACTTGATGTGTACGCTTATCAATCATACCTATTAAACATAAAAATAAGATTACATAATGTTATATCGTTTGTCAAACGAAATACTCACATCTTATATATCCATTGTTGAGTTGAATCATCATCTTTTAGACGAATCACATTATAATGATTTTACACTAAATTATTTTTAATTAAAATTATAAGTAATGTAAACCACTTATAAAAAACTAAGAATGTAACATAATATTTTAAATTTCAAATATAAATTTTTCTTATCTTACCTTCTCTCTCCCTCTTCTCGTAAGCCATCTATTAGTATACATAATTATAAAAATAATATTTTTCATATATTAAATAGGTTACAGTGGGAGTTTGTCAAAATGAAAAACAAGCAAATAAAATAAAAATCACAAATTTCCAATGAAAAGCAAAAGCACTCATCCCTTATCCAAACCTTCACCGAAAACCGAAAAAAAAAAATACACACAAGAAGCATAACTGTTCATTTTTCCCTTAAAAGATAACGCAAACTCACAGAGGCATGAAAACATGATTGCTCTCAAGCCCATTGTTCACGCTTCCTTGCACGCGTTCCACCACGCGCCACCGCACAACGTGAGAGGTTCCGTGTGGTGCGTTTGCAGGTCGAAGGAGTCCGATTCCGAGGGTTCTCCGGCGGAAGGAGATGCGAAGAGCCAAGAGCTTCTGGCACAAATCGCCATGCTTCAGACGCAGAAGGTTCGCCTCACCGATTTTCTTGATGAGAGGTCTGCGTATTTGTCGCAGTTCGGCGAAGAGGCCAAGGCTGAGTTCGACAAGATCGGAGAAGATGCACTCAAAGAGTTGGATGAAGCTGGTGCCAGAGTATGTCTTCTTCAACTTCTTCACGTTTTCTTTAAAACTTCTTAGTGTTTTCTTCTTCATGCTCATCGTTAGATTCAATTTTCCCGATTAAGTTTAAGTTTATTTAGTTTTTATAATCATCCAAAATGTTATTGTTTTTAGCTTCTATACTTGAAAATAATTAGTTTTAATCTTGTTTATATATATTATTTTAATGATTTTTACTCTTCATTGTCTACAGTCTTTAATATTTTTTAGTTATGATGTACGTAGAAACTGAAATACGGACACTATATTTATTATTTCTAAAAACATATATTTATATATTTTTAAAATGCATGACATAGAAACACAAATAATATATTATTTTTTTTAAAATTGTGTTAGAAATTCTACAATAATTAAAAATCTAATAAATATTTTTTTAATTAGATATTTCACTAGTATCTATCTTATATAATAAAATCCTTGCAAAGGAAAATATCAGTTAATAATCTGATTACAAAATTAAAATCTGAAACAAAACAAGAGATCTCAGTAATACTGCATAATTCAATCTGCATGCTGCAGAATATATATGAAAGTGAAAATTACTTAAAGAATGACCCTTTTACATTCATTTGTGATGAACAGATAACAGCAAACATAGAGAGTGAGATGCTAGCATTTGAGGAATCTAGTGAACTTAACAGAGTAGAGATTGAGGAGAGTGAAAAGAAAATAGAGGAGTTTGAGGGCCAAATGGAGAAGAACCGAAACGAAGGGCTATTCTTCAAGAACCTTGGAGAGAAGGCACTTGCTGATAAAGAAAAAAAAACCAAGGAGAAGGTGGAAAAGATCAAAGAGGTGAACACAGAAAACAGTGGTAGTGGCAAAACCAGGAAAAATGTTTACCTCTTCTTCATTGGCTTGCTGAGTTTTGGAATAGTTGATTCTTTTGCCTCTTCCTCAGGTGCTGCTGATTGGAAAAGAGTTTCAGTTCTTGGAGGTGTTCTTGTTGTCTTGTTTTCTTTATTCATCAATGAACAAAACAAGGACAACCAGAAAGACTGAGAGAAAAACTCAAAGTTCATTTTCATTTTGATAAAAAGAAGTTTCTGGGGGATGATGACATTGTGAATTGGTAATGCATGATTGAATGTATGATCCCCCAAGGTAGAGCTTGCAACATGGACTTGATGCATCAACCAACTTTTTTGGCTTCAACTTCAGCTGAGATATTGCTGATGTTACCACAGTGTTGTTCAGAATTTGGTTGCTAAATACCATGAGATACTGCACAGATGTAGAATTGCTTTAAATCTTGTGTTGATGTGGAAAATATCTACATAGTTTGTAGGAGCATCTTCATAAATTTTTACTAGATAATTTTGCAGGTTAATTATTAAAATATATATAATTTTAAAAAATTACTAAAATATGTAAATTGTATTGGAAAAGTTTACTTTGTCACCCACAAAGTAAACCACGAGGCAGCACGGTGCACGAAGGAGGGTATTTTAGGTTTTTTTTGTAGGGGTATAGTTAGTAATCATAGGGGTTTAGGAAGCAAAAACCCCTAAAATATACTGCAAGTATTCATATCCAATACAGAAATAACACTGCTATTTTTTTAATTTTTTGAGACTTCATTGCAATAAATGCAAGGCAATTACTTCCTGCACCCGATCATTTGTTTCCTGCACCCGACGAAATTTTAAAAACCCAACTACGCCCTTGTCTTCTTTAATTAGAAAAGCTGTGAAGGTTTCTTTGGAAAAGCTGTGACGGTGGTGCTTTGAGTTGGTTTTCTTCATTGGTGGTGCTTTGAGTTGCTTAGGAGGTGGATTTACAGTGGTGGTGGTGGTGCATTGTTGTGAGGTAAAACCGATTTAAGCTTCTTTATCGCATTTTGTTCGAGCTCAGGTAGTGACGGATACCAATATCCAGAAGTGTTTTTTAACGTTACGGATGTAAGCGTCCGTAAGTGAGTAACATTTTCTGCACCATATCATTGCATTACGGATATAATTATCCGTAATTGTATTTTGAATTATGGATATCCATATCCGTAGTTGTATTTTGAATTATGGATATCCATATCCATAATTTATTTTTGAATTATGGGCATCACATTCCACCTACAGATATATTGTGGGGGCATCACATTGTTATCTTACAGTCCAATCTTGGTCAACATACTACACTAGTCGGATGCAAGTTTACACACAAATAATGTCCATTAGACGATATTTCTAATCTTAAACATTTGTAATAGATAAGTAATGTTTTTGTTTTTGGATGCATTTGTAATCTTAAACATTTGTAATAGATAAGTATGTATTGACTACATTTGTGATGCATTTATGCATTAATATCTGTGATGTATTGACTACACAATGGTGCCTACGGATGAAATTAT
>Ga0123342_1010336_pt1 | contig 10752 bp, 7 predicted proteins | sample Turbeawhitnodule_FD_89960 | JGI IMG/M metagenome (GOLD analysis project Ga0123342, IMG submission 89960) | Root nodule microbial communities of legume samples collected from Mexico - Turtle bean Mexico white nodule | ecosystem: Host-associated > Plants > Roots > Nodule | place: Mexico: Nepantla... | reverse complement strand
CGAGAGCTGCGTCGCTCACGGACCCGCCGGTCAATTGCTCGAGATAGGCCGGCAACACCGGCATGATGATCGCAATCCCGATGACGTCGAGAAACAGGATCATGAAGACGAGGAAGAGGCCGCGACGAACGAATTTCGGATCGAGCATCAGACATCTCTACAGTAGGTTGTTTTCTGAAAAGACGATCTCGTCGCCGATTGTGTTACATAGCTCACGTACACTAGCGAAACAATCCGTGAACATTTCAAATCTTTTGATAGGCTCACGACTTATGTTGATCGAGAACCGGAACAAAGGCAGACCTGCGCCGCCTTTGCACTGCTCGCGTCTGACGAAATCGACGAATGCCCCCGAGCGGCGGCCAGCTAAGACGATCAGCGGCCAGCTCAGAAGAGGCTGTTTCAGATCGGCCCCGAAAACGTATCGCACGCGGACAACTGCCCGCTGTCGAAGCCGCGCTTGAACCATCGGGCCCGCTGCTCAGACGTGCCGTGGTTGAAGCTTTCCGGCACCACATAGCCCTGGCTGCGCTTTTGCAACGTGTCGTCGCCGATCTGCTGGGCTGCGTTCAACGCCTCCTCCAGATCGCCGGCCTCGAGAATACCCTTCTGCTCGGTGAATTTGCCCCAGATGCCGGCAAAGCAGTCGGCTTGCAGTTCGACGCGAACCGACATCTTGTTGGCGTCCGCCTCACTCATCCGCTGACGCGCCTGATTGAATTTCGGCAGGATGCCCAGCAAATTCTGAACATGATGGCCGACCTCGTGGGCCACCACATAGGCTTCGGCAAAATCGCCGGAGGCGCCGAACTGGCGGCTTAGCTGGTTGAAGAAGGCCGTGTCGAGGTAGACCTTGTGGTCGCTCGGGCAGTAGAACGGCCCGGTCGCCGCCGAGGCAAAACCGCATTTAGACTGCGTCTGTCCGGAGAAGAGAACGAGGCGAGGCTCCTCATACTGACGCCCCTGAGACTGGAAGATCCCATTCCAGGTGTCTTCAGTCTCGGCAAGCACTGTACGAACGAATGCCGTCATTTCATCATTGGCGGGCGTCTGGCTTCCCGATTCGCTCTGCTCGTAGCCCGGTCCGCCTGTTGTCATGCCGCCATCCATGATCTGCAGCAGGTCGATGCCCATGGCTTTGAGGACAAGATAGATGACGACGAGGAAGATGATGGTGCCGATGCTCAGCCCGCCGCCACGTCGACCCATGCCGCCGCCGGATGGAAAACTGAAGCCTCCTCCTCTGCCCAATCCGCCCATGGAAGGATCGCCACGACGATCCTCGATGTTGTCGGACTGACGCCGGCCTTTCCATTCCATGACGGTTCCCCCGGGCTAAACCTTCGGTCGCTATGTATATATCTCGGCGGTTGGGAAATTCCAGCTACCCGGGAGAGCGCTTTTGGCCGCCAACGACGGAGGAATCGGCCTTCGATATTCAAACAGTCAAGCGGTTGCGACCGCACCGTGAAGCCCGGTTGCGACCAATCCTGGCTTGCGATCAAGCAGCCTTCTAAGAGCAAAATGGCCGACCCCAACGACAAGCAACGAAGCATAGCCGTCGACTGCGTAGTGCCAGCCGAGATAGACGGAGCTCGCCATCACGAATGCGGTGTAACAAAAGGCGATGACACCCAGCCTGCGTGAGACCTCCGCCGCGAAGAATGCGTTCAAGGCAATCAGCCCCACATGTGCGCTGGGAAAGGCCGAAATGCCCGAGCCGAACCCGGAGGTGCTGTGCGCGTGAAGCGACCAAAGATAGCTCTGAAGCAGATTGGCGGCTGTAGGACCATCGGGCAAGGTCAGAAAAGTGGCCAGCTCCGCAAAGCGCCGCTCATCACCGGTCACCGCGCCATAAAAGACAGGCCCGGCCGATATGAAGATGCCGGCAAGAATATTTCCGCAGACCACCCAGACGAGCATGAACATGCTGATATAGCGGACACGTATCGACGCCGCTCGCGGCGAGGTTGCCACGTAGAAGAGCGTTCCGAAGCAGACCACGAACCACAAGACGCTGTAATTCCAATCCACGATCTTGATAATGGCGTCGTGGCCAGCGATCGAGAGCAGGACCTTCCAGGGATCGGGGCCGAACGACAGCAGGGCATCGAGATTGGCGAGCCATCGATCGTAGAGAAAGCCGCCCCGAAGGATCGGCAATAGATTCTTGATCGATGTGAACGTGCCCTGAAAAATCATCAGCGCCATCAGCAACGCCATGCCCGAGAAGAGATGGGCCAAACGCTGAGGCGAAAATGCTCTTCGCACAGCCAGCGATCGCCTATCGTCGAAGCGAAATAAAATCCATGCATAGTCGAAGATGATCGCCATCAAAGGCATAAAGAACAGGAACAGATAGGTCCATTGGTCGAAATACAGCCCAAAAGACATCATCTCGGCGTGGCCATCGGCGATCAACAACACGACGCCAATCACGAAATAGACTGCTACGGCGAGATAAAGCCAAAGGTCCGCCGTCATCCGGACCGTAAGGTGCGATAGCAACTCCAAAGTCCACGTTCTCTGGCTCGCAAGCCTTTTATCACGCTGAGACATTGTCAATTCAAGACGCCCCTGCAAGCAAACCGCCCTCCTGGTTTGCAATGATAAATAGAAAGCACGCTAGTTATTAATTTTCACGAACCGGCACCGCTAAAAAGGTCGGCCCGACGATATTTTCGCAAATGCAGGGCAAATAAATGCTTACCAAGCGCGACACGCGGCAGCCGCTTGACGAGACCTCTCTATTCAGGCCTCCTTGTACGAGGAAGTCTGAGGAGGAGAGACGAACGATGAAGGCGGTACGGCTCGAAGCGACGGGAAAGCTGGCCCTGCGCGAGGTAGAGCGTCCCGAACCGGGTGTTTTCGAATTGCTTGTTCGCATGGAGGCCTGCGGCATTTGCGGCACCGACCGCCACCTGTTCCTTGGAGAGTTTCCTTCCAAGCCACCCGTTACGCTCGGCCACGAGTTTGCTGGCATCATCGAAAAGGTCGGCGACGGTGTGAGCGGCTTTCGTGAAGGCATGCGCGTGACCGGTGATCCGAACATTGCCTGCGGCCGCTGCCCCGAATGTCGGCGCGGCCGCGTCAATCTCTGCCATAACCTGCAGGCGATCGGCATCCATCGCGACGGCGGTTTTGCCGAGTATGTCTGCATCCCTCAGCAGCAGGCCTTCGAACTGCCCTCGGCACTGGATCCCCTCCACGGAGCCTTCTGCGAACCCCTCGCCTGCTGCATCCACGGCGTCGACCTTGCCGAAATCCGAACAGGCTCCTCCGTTGTCGTCCTCGGCGGCGGCGTGATCGGCTTGCTCATCGTGCAATTGGCCCGGCTGGCAGGAGCGACCAAGGTTGTGCTCGTTACCCGCAGCGAAGAGAAGCGGACGCTTGCCGAAAAGCTCGGAGCAACCGCGAGTGCGGATCCCACGACCGGCGATATCGTGGCACGCTTGACCGCGGCAGACGGTTTGTTGCCGGGCGGCGCCGACGTCGTCGTTGAATGCGCGGGCGTTGCCGAAACGATCGAGCAGGCACCCCGCCTTGCGCGGCGCGGCGGCACCGTCGTCATCCTCGGCGTCATGCCCCGGGGCGTGAAGATTGGGGTCGAGCCCTTCGACCTCCTCTTCCGCGAGATCAAGCTGGTGAACTCCTTCCTCAACCCGTTCACGCACCAGCGCGCGGCCGATTTCATCGCATCGGGGACCATCAAGGTCGCGCCGCTGATCTCCCGCCGGATCGGCTTCAATGACGCCGTAGATGCAATCTCCAGTCCCGCCCGCCGGGCCGAGATCAGGACGCTTGTCGTACCGGACATTGACTAGGCTCTCACAAGCTCCGCCAATTCCTGTCGATTCCGCAATTTATGGGGTTCCGTTTACAAATACATTTGCCTATAAGCCGCTTCTAGCCTGAAAAGACCATCACATGCGCGACCCGGCCGGTGCCTCCCACCCTGGCCGGCTTTCTGCGCAGCTAGGAAACGGAAAAAGACGATGCCCAAGCGCCAAGATATCAAATCGATCCTCATCATCGGCGCGGGACCGATCGTCATTGGCCAAGCTTGCGAATTCGACTACTCCGGCACCCAGGCCTGCAAGGCGCTGAAGGAGGAAGGCTACCGCGTCATCCTCGTCAACTCCAATCCGGCAACGATCATGACCGACCCGGGCCTCGCCGATGCCACCTACGTCGAGCCGATCACTCCTGAAGTTGTCGCCAAGATCATCGCCAAGGAGCGGCCGGACGCGCTGCTGCCGACCATGGGCGGCCAAACGGCACTCAACACAGCGCTGTCGCTGAAGCGCATGGGCGTCCTTGACCGCTACAATGTCGAGATGATCGGCGCAAAGCCCGCTGCAATCGATATGGCCGAAGACCGCGCGCTCTTCCGCGAGGCCATGGCCCGCATCGGCCTGGAAACGCCGCGCTCGATGCTGGCGAACGCCACCGATATCAAGGATACCGATCGCAAGACGCATGAGGCCGAGCGTAACAAGCTGAAGGCAAGCCTCTCCGGCACCGACCTCGACAAGGCACTGGACGAACTGGAGAACCACTGGAACCTCGGCGAAAGTGACCGTAAGCAGCGCTACATGAGTCACGCAATGTCGATCGCCGCCCAGGCGCTCGATCACGTCGGCCTGCCAGCCATCATCCGCCCCTCCTTTACGCTTGGCGGCACCGGCGGTGGCATTGCCTACAACCGCTCGGAATTCTTCGAGATCGTCTCCGGCGGCCTCGATGCTTCGCCGACCACTGAAGTGCTGATCGAAGAATCCGTGCTCGGCTGGAAAGAGTATGAAATGGAGGTCGTCCGCGACAAGGCGGACAACTGCATCATCATCTGCTCGATCGAGAACATCGATCCGATGGGCGTTCACACCGGCGACTCCATCACTGTCGCCCCCGCACTGACGCTGACGGACAAAGAATACCAGATCATGCGCAACGCCTCGATCGCGGTGCTGCGCGAGATCGGCGTCGAGACCGGCGGTTCGAACGTGCAGTTCGCCGTCAACCCGAAGGACGGTCGCCTCGTCGTCATCGAAATGAACCCGCGCGTCTCGCGCTCGTCGGCGCTGGCCTCCAAGGCGACCGGCTTCCCGATCGCCAAGGTCGCCGCCAAGCTCGCGATCGGCTACACGCTGGACGAACTGGAAAACGACATCACCGGCGGCGCGACGCCGGCCTCGTTCGAGCCGTCGATCGACTACGTCGTTACCAAGATCCCACGCTTTGCTTTCGAGAAATTCCCGGGCGCCTCGCCGTTGCTCACGACCGCGATGAAGTCCGTCGGCGAAGTCATGGCGATCGGCCGCACCTTCGCGGAATCGCTGCAGAAGGCGCTCCGCGGTCTCGAAACCGGCCTGACCGGCCTCGACGAGATCGAAATTCCGGATGTCGAGGAAGGTGAATCCAGCCAGAACGCCATTCGCGCCGCCATCGGTACGCCAACGCCGGATCGCCTGCGCATGGTTGCCCAGGCGCTGCGCACGGGCATGAGCCCGCAAGAAGTGCACGAAGGCTCGAAGATCGACCCCTGGTTCATCGCCCAGTTCAAGGCGATCGTCGACATGGAAGCGCGTATCCGCGAGCATGGCCTGCCGACCGACGCTGCAAACCTGCGCACCCTGAAGGCGATGGGCTTCTCCGACGCCCGCCTCGCAACGCTGACCGGAAAGCGCCCGAAGGAAGTCGCCGAGCTGCGCAACCGCCTGAACGTCCGTCCGGTCTTCAAGCGCATCGACACCTGCGCTGCCGAGTTCGCTTCGCCGACCGCGTACATGTACTCGACTTACGAGACCCCCTTCGTCGGCGCAGCACGCTCCGAAGCCCAGGTTTCCGACCGCAAGAAGGTCGTCATCCTCGGCGGCGGTCCGAACCGCATCGGCCAGGGCATCGAATTCGACTATTGCTGCTGCCATGCCGCCTTCGCGCTGAAGGATGCCGGCTACGAAGCGATCATGATCAACTGCAACCCGGAAACGGTCTCGACCGACTACGACACCTCCGATCGCCTCTATTTTGAGCCACTGACGGCCGAAGACGTCATCGAACTCCTGCGCGCGGAGCAGGAAAAGGGCGAAGTCGTCGGCGTCATCGTTCAGTTCGGCGGCCAGACACCGTTGAAGCTTGCCGAAGCACTCGAGAAGAACGGCATCCCGATCCTCGGCACCGCGCCTGATATGATCGACCTTGCCGAAGACCGCGACCGCTTCCAGAAACTCCTGATGAAGCTCGACCTCAACCAGCCGAACAACGGCATTGCCTATTCGGTCGAGCAGGCCCGCCTCGTCGCCGCTGAGATCGGCTTCCCGCTGGTCGTGCGTCCATCCTATGTTCTCGGCGGCCGCGCCATGCAGATCATCCACGCCGAGAGCCAGCTGCAGAGCTACCTACTCGACACCGTTCCGGAGCTGGTGCCTGAGGATATCAAGCAGCGCTACCCGAACGACAAGACCGGCCAGATCAACACGCTACTTGGCAAGAACCCACTGCTCTTCGACAGCTACCTAACCAACGCCATCGAAGTCGATGTAGACTGCCTCTGCGATGGCGACGACGTCTACGTCGCCGGCATCATGGAGCATATCGAGGAGGCCGGCATTCACTCCGGCGATAGCGCCTGCTCGCTGCCGCCGCGTTCTCTCTCGAAGGAACTGCTCGACGAGCTGGAGCGCCAGGCCAAGGCGATGGCAAAGGCTCTGAACGTCGGTGGCCTGATGAACGTGCAGTTCGCCATCAAGGACGGCACCGTCTACGTGCTTGAAGTGAACCCGCGCGCCTCGCGCACCGTGCCCTTCGTCGCCAAGACCATCGGCGCGCCGATCGCCATGATCGCCGCCCGTGTCATGGCTGGCGAGAAGCTCGACGCGACCTTTACCGCTTACGGCGAAAAGCCGGATCCACGCACGCTGAAGCACATCGCCGTCAAGGAAGCCGTCTTCCCGTTCGCCCGCTTCCCGGGTGTCGACACCCTGCTCGGCCCGGAAATGCGCTCGACCGGCGAAGTCATCGGTCTCGACACCGATTTCGCACTGGCCTTCGCCAAGTCGCAGCTCGGTGCCGGTGTCGAACTGCCGCGTGAAGGCACTGTCTTCGTTTCCGTCCGCGACGAGGACAAGCCGCGCGTCCTGCCGGCCATCCGCGTTCTCGTCGGCGAATGCTTCAAGGTTCTTGCAACCGGCGGCACGCAGCGTTTTCTGGCTGAAAACGGCATCGACTCGACGAAAATCAACAAGGTCCTCGAAGGGCGCCCACACATCGAAGACGCCATCCGCAACCGCCAGGTCCAGCTCGTGATCAACACGACCGACGGCAACAAGGCAATCTCCGACTCGAAGTCGCTGCGCCGAGCAACCCTCATGCAGAAGGTGCCCTACTACACGACAATGGCCGGAGCCGAGGCCGCCGCGCAGGCGATCAAGGCACTGCGGGCCGGCAACCTGGAAGTTCGTCCGCTGCAGAGCTACTTCTAAGCTAAAACGACCGAAAGTTGCGGTAAAGCCGCCCGGATGCTACCTTTGCGGGGGCGCATCCGGAGCGGTTCATGGCAAAGAACATTGTCATTCTGTTTGACGGCACGTCGAACGAGATTTCGGCCGACCGGACCAATGTCCTCAGGCTATTCGGCACCTTGAAACGCTCGGACGAGCAGATCGTCTATTACGATCCGGGCATCGGCACGTTCGGCGCGACCAATGCCTGGTCGAGACTGCTTCGCAAATCCTACGAGATTTTCGGGCTCGCGACCGGCTGGGGTCTCGATCAGAACGTCAAGGAAGCCTACCGCTTCCTGGTGGAGAACTACGATCGCGGCCCGCCTGACGCCGATGGGCGACATCCGGATCGCGACCGCATCTACATCTTCGGCTTCAGCCGCGGTGCCTATTCGGCGCGCGTCCTGGCGGGCTTCATCCATGCCTTCGGCCTGACGAGCCGGTATCATCTCAATTTGCTCGACTATGCCTACAGGACTTATAAAGGGATTCCCGCGCAGGAGGAGCAGCTTGGCGGCGCGGCCGAAGATGGCAGCGAGGATGCCCCGTCGGCCTTTGCTGCCATGCGTCTCTATGAGCGCACCCTCAGAAACGACCGCCCGCCGATCAAGCTGCTGGGCCTCTTCGACACAGTGGCGTCGGTGATCGAGGCCGGCAAATGGCATCCGCAATTCAAGACCCACCCTTTCACCCGCAAAAATCCGAGCGTCGAGTGGGTGCGCCACGCCGTCGCGATCGATGAACGGCGAACGATGTTCCAGCCGGATCTCTGGATGCCGGATCAAGAATATTGGGGGCGCCCATTCCGCCCAAAGGTGCCGGCAAAGCAGAACTTCGAGGAAGTGTGGTTTGCCGGCGTGCATGGCGATATCGGCGGCGGCTATCCGGAAGCACAGAGCGGGGCGGTCAAAATCCCCCTCGCCTGGATGATCAAGGAAACCAAGCCCGCCGGGCTCCTCTATCGCAGCCGCACCGTCAACGACATCGTGCTTGGAAAAAGCGGGAAGAAATATGTGCCGCTGGACGCCACCGTTCCCCTCCATGATTCCATGAGCGTCGGGTGGAAAATCCTTGAATATATCCCGCGGCGCGTACCGGAAAACTCCTGGCGCAAACACGGCAGCCGGAGTGCGATCTATTTCCCTTTGAGCGACCGGCGTTTCATTCCGGACGATGCGCTGATCCATATCTCGGTCAAAGAGCGGAAGGATGCAAGCTCCTACGATCCACCGAACCTGCCCGCAAACCCTCATTTCGTTCCCTAGATGGCTAGAATCCCCTTCTGCGATCCGACATGCTTGATCCGCCTCTTGCCTCCCCTATCAGGATGTGCGGGCGGACCGGCTGCGACCAGTGAATACGAATTTTATGGAAATCGCCGGTAGCGATCTGCTATAAGCCGAGTAACTAGGATTGTTGCACGGTTCCGAAGTTCCTCTTCGGGACCTGTTTTCTTTTGTGTCTGCAGCTAAGTAGACGCAGGGAGTGAAGGACAGAAAAATGGTTGATAAGGTACCGATGACACAGGGTGGTTTCGTCAAGCTGCAGGAAGAGCTGCGCTGGCGTCAGCAGGAAGAGCGCCCGCGAATCATCGAAGCGATCGCAGAGGCGCGCGCGCACGGCGACCCTTCCGAGAACGCTGAATACCATGCAGCAAAGGAAGCGCAGAGCCACAACGAAGGCCGCATCAGCGAGCTTGAAGACCTGACCGCACGTGCCGAAGTCATCGATCTGTCCAAGATGTCTGGCGACAAGATTAAGTTTGGCGCCAAGGTGAAGCTCGTCGACGAGGACACGGAAGAAGAAAAGACTTACCAGATCGTCGGCGACCAGGAAGCCGATGTTAAGGCCGGTCGCATTTCGATTTCCTCTCCGATCGCGCGTGCGCTGATCGGCAAGGAAGTCGGCGACTCTATCGAGGTCAATGCACCCGGCGGCTCCAAGGCTTACGAAGTTCTTTCCATTTCTTGGGGCTGATTAACCCGTGGAAGGTCGCGGCCAACCGGCTATCGTCAATGTCAGTGACGTCGAGATTATTGCGCCGAACTTCAAGAAGCGGCTCTCCGGCGTCACCTCGACCATCATTCAGCTGATCCCGGTCCAGCGTGCACTTGGCGAGAAGATTGCGGCTCTCGGACCGGGTCTTCCGGCATCTTTGCCGCACATTCGCTTTCGTGATCTGCCGAAGCTTTGGCGTACGCCCCGCGGCCTGCCTTTCCGCATATGGCACGCTCGCCGCAACATCGAGATGCTTCCGGCCATTCTGATGCGCGATGTCTTGCGCATGCCGTTGAAGATCGTCTTCACCTCGGCTTCTCAGCGCCGCCACACGGGCTGGACGAAATGGCTGATTTCGAAAATGGACGCCGTGATCGCAACAAGCGGCAAAACGGCCGACTATCTCGAAGTGCCGAACACCGTTGTTCTGCACGGTATAGACACGGCTCGCTGCTCTCCGGCAGATGACAAGGCAATAGCCAAACAGATGCTTGGTCTCAACGCGACGATGAAGATCGCCGGCTGCTTCGGCCGGGTTCGCCACCAAAAGGGCACTGACCTTTTCGTCGACAGTATGATCCGCCTGCTGCCAACTCGACCGGACTGGATCGCCATTATTGCCGGGCGCGCAACCGCCCAGCACGTCGAGTTCGAGAAGGAACTGAAGGCGCGCGTCGATGCCGCCAGCTTGACCGATCGCATTCTCTTTGTCGGTGAGCACACCAATATCAACGACTGGTATCGTACTCTCGATCTCTTCATCGCTCCGCAGCGTTGGGAAGGTTTTGGCCTGACGCCGCTCGAAGCAATGGCAAGCGCTATCCCCGTGGTCGCCACTGACGTCGGTGCGTTTCCGGAATTGCTAGTGACCGGCGACAAGGAAACCGGCGCCATTGTCCCGCGCGACGACCTCGATGCAATGGTTCAATCTTCCGGTCTCTTCATGGACGACGAAAGCCGCCGACAGCTCGCGTCGGTTCGCGCGCGCACCCATGTGATGAATGCCTTCAGTATTGAAGGGGAAGCGCGCAAACTCAGCGCCGTCTACCGGTCGGTGTAGGCGACAGTATCAGGTTTGCGCTTGAAGAGCTCAAGATAGGCATTGGCAACCGCGTCTTCGGAGAACTGCTTCATCAGCGTCTCGCGACCGCCCGCAATAACCTTTTCGGCAAGGGCCGGGTCGTTGATCAGCCGCTCGATGGCTTGCGCAAAACCATCGGTATCGCCGATTTCAACCAGCAGCCCGTTGTCG
>Ga0123342_1010335_pt1 | contig 10752 bp, 7 predicted proteins | sample Turbeawhitnodule_FD_89960 | JGI IMG/M metagenome (GOLD analysis project Ga0123342, IMG submission 89960) | Root nodule microbial communities of legume samples collected from Mexico - Turtle bean Mexico white nodule | ecosystem: Host-associated > Plants > Roots > Nodule | place: Mexico: Nepantla... | reverse complement strand
AGGAGCGTCTAGGAGGAAGCCTAGACCGTCTAGGACCTATCACTAGGTCCATGACCAAGCACCTTCACTCACACATGGGTCAAGCCACGGATTGGAGGGAGAAGAACCTATACATGCTACATGAAGGCCCATTAGGGGTGGCTTAGTAATTAGTGTAGTGTTAGAAAGCATAAACTTGTCTTATATGTGATTTACCCTAGATTTTGTGCACATTCTAGAACATTGCCTCACATGGTCGGCCATGTGGTCCATGTGCCATGTGCCTTCACATTTCCATTTCATTTTGCTTACATTTCATGTGAAATTAGCTTAACATTCACGGCCTCCTTAGCCTATAAAAAGAGATGCCTAGCTCTTGTATTTTCAAGATTAATGAGAGTAATGTTATGCTGCCCACATTGTGCCATACATTGCTCTTGCCTAGTTTCTAGGACCTAATCTTCATCTTCATCACCTACCATAGGGCTGGCCGAACCTCCCTCTTTCCATACTCATCATGCACCTTCAAGATCACCATAACTCCTAGGAGGATCTTGCACATCTCAATCCATAGCTTCCGCACCATTGTTCACAAATCCAAGAAGAGCTCTATGAGAATGCCATCATGTTGTGTGTGTGTGTCTAGTTGGTTGAAACTTGTTAATTCATTCCTTAAGTTGATCCAAGCTCAATTGAATCTTTAACATTTTGAAAAGATGAATTTTCTAAAAGGAAGTGAAATGTCAACAGGTTGAAATTTCGAATCAACAGGTTGTTTTGACACTTACTAGATTTTAAAATGATTTGAAAAAGCTTTGTCTTTGCCTTTGCTGTCAAACAAATTTTAACAGGTTGAAATTTCGAAACAACAGGTTGTTTAACACTTAGTGGATTTCAAAATGATTTGGAAAAGCTTTATCTTTGCCTTTGTTGTCAAACAAATTTCAACAGGTTGAAATTTCGAAACAACAGGTTATTTGACACTTAGTGGATTTTAATGCTGTCAAATAAAATTCAATCGGTTATTTCGAAAGATCAACTAATTGTTTTGATGAAAACCTTAACAGAATTTTGTTAAGTGGTTTTTCTGTTTTAAATCATTTCAACTGCTTTTGGGCTTTTGTTGTAACTGTTTTAACCATTTGATTGAAAGATAAAAAGGTGGTTTTACGCTCCTATGCATTAACTAAGTAAGAGAGATCAATCAAAGAGAGTTTTCATGTTTTCAAAGAGCTTTTGGATCATCTCAAGTGTGTGGAATAGGATTGAGTTTTGTATTCTAGTCTTTGATCTTGTGATTTACCCAGGTGTATTCTATTCCCTTCCTTCTTAATAATTGTATTTTTGTATTGGTGTTGCCAAGAAATGTTGTGTGTTCTTGAGGGGATCAAGATCAACATTCTAGAAGTGGTGTGGTGTTTGCCAAGGAGTGGTGTATGTTCTTGAGTGATTAAAGATCATCACTCTTGTCGTGTGTGAAATCCTGCAAAATCAGAGGGTGTTTTGACTTGAGGTGTGTGGTGCTGCAAAGAGGGTGAGTGGGTCTTGTAGTTTCAAGATCACCTCTTTGTGGATGTATTGTTTGTAATCTGTCATTGATTACATAGTGAATTCTCAGTGGTTTATGAGGACTGAATGTAGCTCAGGTGTTGAGTGAACCAGTATAAACATTCTGTATGAATCTCTCTATCCTTACACTCTTTAAATTGCTTTAAATCTGTATTGATAAAACTACTGATAAAAACAACCGGTTATTTCGTAAAAACAACAGGTTGATTTTCTGCATCAAGCTTAAAACAATTTTATATTTGGCTGGACAGTTTTTCCATTGATTAATTCTTCATAGCCTTTCACTTTACCTTCAGTACTTGCGAAAATCTTTCAAAAACAATTCATCCCTCTCTTCTTTTAGCCCAATAATTCTAACACAAATTATATTTCAAGCCGCAGACAAAGTCATATGAACCTCCATCGACTCTCACCAACTGAATAACTTCATCTATGTGATTTCATTATATCAGTGGAGTCAGGATGTCTCATTACGGACCTGACAAATCAATAAACTCTTACAACAATCTCAACACGGTATTTCTTTCTTGAAAATATTATGTCTTGATCACACTTTCACACTATTCCATATTTCATGTAACACATCAATGCACCATTCAATCACATCATATTTTAAACTTTTCTAAACAATCCAAATATATCTCAAAATTCACTGAAACATATAACTAAGTTCCTTTAATCATATTTTTAAATAAAATTTATAATTTTCACTTAAAAATAATATGGAATAATAAACTAGGCTTTCAAAAGCAAAAATAAAAAATTTTAAGTTTTCTTTTTACAAAGAGTCTAACTTGAGCGAGAATGGGTACCCAAGGGAAAATCCTCTCGCTTGAGTGAGAGTAAATCCAAGAGCAATCCTAGAGTTTACCCCATTTTCACCTGAGCGAGATGCCTTCTCTCTTGGGCCAAAATGGACCCGAGAGCATCCCATCTTTCCATTTTATTCTCGCTTGAGCAAGAATTAGCTCACTTGAGCGAGATATGCAGAGAAATCTACATAATTAATTATGCTTAATTTCATCATTCATAGTCAAACAAAAACAATTTCAATAACTCATTTCACTTCAAAAGTAACTTACACTACATCAACTATATAAATCAACCAATTTTTCAGATTCAAACAAAAACATCTATCATAAATCATCCATATCAAAATCAACATATTTCCATTTTATTTCAAACAATATTATGCATTACTCATAAACAATCATCCTGCAAACAAAATTTGGAATTGGTGACATCCAGAATTTAGCCTAGGGTTCTATTGAAAATTTAAACTAGCTTCCCTTACCTGAACTTGAGCAGATGCTTACTAAGAGCTCCAAACCTACTAAAAGCTCAAGGGTAGCTTAACCTGCACCACATAGTCATGATAAAAAATCTAACTATATCACTAGGACCCTAAGCTAATAGAGATTAATCATGAAGCTTAAAGGGTCACATGCAAAGCCTATGTAGAGACAAACTTAAGAAGTTCAAAAATTAACTCAAAGAGAAGAGCAAAAATGAACTTACTCTATTAAAGATTATGGTCGGGCAATCTTGTAGTATTCACTGTTAGGAGTCTGATGACAGACTTCAATCTTCAAACTTATGAGTGAGGAGACCAAAATCTTAGAAAGAAGGCAGAGGAAAGGAAAATGAGTTTTTAGAGAGATGATGGTTCTTTTAAAATGAAACTTGAATAACTAAATTTTTATTTATATGCTATTTTTAACTTTAATAATAAAATATCTAGGTGCCATTTTAATTTTATTACTTCTACTCTAAGACTATTTTTCTCAGTCCTTACACATTTTCTATTTGACAACCCTTTTGTAGGGTTGACATTCTTTATCAGCACCACCACAAACCCCTCTTGGCTAAATATAAGTTATATATAGTCAATTCTACTCCAAACAAATTTAACTAGCCATATTTTAGGGTATTTGTTGTTTCAACGCTCTCATCGGGAAGGTAAAACCCTATACAAAGGGCTATGATAACTTTTCTACGGCAAGTGCACTGTGTTGTCAGAAGTAATAATTTGTCCCTAAGGACGGATATTGAATCCATAAGGAACAATTAAATAATCAAGTAACAAATTCGCTAAATAGAAAACAAAATAATAAAGTTTGTTGGAGTTTGTTGTAATTGCAATAATTATAAGAAAACAAGTCAAAGAGTTTGTTGTTTCAATTGGGAAAATAGGGATTGAGGTTCATCTTTCTCAACTCTTTTGTATTTTGATTAGTATGACAATATTGTGTCCTTTGATTGATATTGATGCCGTATAAAAATCATTTATATCGATTTCTCGCATATAAAATTATTAAGACATTGACATCAATTAACATTTTAAGTCTATTCCTAACATTCAAATAAGTTAAGCATTATCATTTGGGTCAGAAACTTAGAAGTACTTTCCAGTCAAATCTAAGCTTCGAGATCATGGTAAACCAAGCATTACAAACAAAATGACAATATCAATCATCAATTAAGAACATAATATTATGTTTAGATATCACCTCAATACATAAGAGTTTGAACAAATAACGCCTGATCCCAAAGGGTAGAATTAGCCACACATGTTGGCCATTACAAATATGGAGAGCAAGAAAAGAAGATTCCAGATGTTTCTCCTTGACGGTTACCTCCTCTAGGGTTTCTAACACTTTATATTCTCCCTAATTGGATTACAATTCACTCAATGGTGTTTTCCTTTCAATCATGCGTGTTTGGGGTTGTGCCTCAAACCTCCTATTTAATCCAATTGGCTTGGGCTAAGTGACTTCTCGCTTGGGTGTAATTGGGCTCGCCTGGATGAGTTGCACAAAAAAGACCCAACGTTACTAGAGCAATCTCACCTGGGCAAGATTGAGCTCGCTTGGACGAGATCCTTTGGGGGTGCCTGGCTTAGGCAAGTTTGGGTGAGCTTTGGGTGAGTGTTGGTGTGTTCCAGCTTTGTATATTCTCCTTTTTCCCAATCATTTTCATTCTTCCCTAAAATCCTGAAATTAATACAAATTTGGGAATAAATTGTTCTTATTCAAATTAAAATCACAAAATATGTAAAATGGTATAAATTCATAAATTAGGGGTTATTTTATGTTTATTTTATCAATTAATATCCATAAGTGTTTGTATTTTAATATAAAATATTACTCAAATGTGGCACTTATCAGGCCACCACTTATGTAAACATGTGAACTTTGTGTTGTTCTTATGCGGAGTGGTGTATAAGGTGTGTGTAAAGTGACATCAATGGAGGAGATCAAGGTACAATTATCTAATCTCAATGTTAATGTAGTTAGTCAAAGTAAGTGGTGAAATGTGTAGGAATAAGTGGTGACCTCTGCTACCAATTTTCTGCACAATTAATTAATTTTAGAAATTTTGAGGTTGTGTTGTTCTTGTGTAGGGTGGTGCAGTGCATGAGGTATGTGTAAAGTAACCCCAATGGAGAACACGAAGGTCAAGCTCTCTAATATGACTATTAATGTAGTTAGAGACAAACATAATAAGTGGTGACCTATGTAGGATTAAGTGGCGACCTAATACCAAGTTTCTGCATAATTAAGTAATTTTAGAAATTTTAAGCTTTTTGTTATTCTTGTGTGAGGTGGTGCATGAGGTGTGTGTAAAATGATCTTAATGGAAGACATCAAGGTACGATTATCTAATCTTAATGTCAATTCATCAGAGTAAATGATGACCTATGTATGAATAAGTGGTGATTGGCTACCAACTTTCTGCACATCGAAGTACTTTTAGAAATTTTGAGCTTTGTCTTGTTCTTGGGTGGGGCAGTGCAGTGCATGGGATGTGTGTAAAGTCACTCCACTGAAGGACACGATGATCAAGTTCTCTAATGTCACTGTTAATGTAGTTAGTCACAATCACATTAAGTGGTGACCTATATAGGAATAAGTGGTGACCTACTACCAAGTTTATGCACAGTTACATAATTTTAGAAAATTTAAACTTTGTTTTGTTCTTGGGAAGTGCAAGAAGTGTGTGTAAAGCGACCTTAATGGAGGACACCAAGATCAAGTTCTTTAATCTCAATGTCAATGTAGTTAGCCATAATAAGTGGTGACCTGTTACCATTTTTCTACACAGTGATGTAATTTTAAAAATTTTGAGCTTTGTTTTATTCTTGGGTGGGGTGGTGCTTGAGGTGAGTGTAAAGTGACCTCAGTAAAGGACACCAAGGTCAAGTTCTCTAATCTTGATGTGAATGTTGTTAGTCACAGTAAGTGGTGACCTACTACCAAGTTTTTGCACACTGATCAAATTTTTGAAAATCTGAGCTTACTATTGTTTTTGGGTGGGGTAGTGCATGAAGTGTATGTAAAGTGACCTCAGTGGAGGACACCAAGGTCAAGTTTTGTAATCTTATTGTCAATGTAGTTAGTAACAGACACATTAAGTTGTGATCAAGGTAGGAATAAATGGTGACCTACTACAAAATTTCTACACGATGAAATAATTTTGGAAATTTTGAGCTTTGTGTTGTTCTTGGGTGGGGGGTGCATGAGGTGTGTGTAAAGTGACCTCAATGGAGGACACCAAGGAAAATTTCTATAATCTTAGTATCAATGTAGTTAGTCATAATAAGTAGTGACTTGTGTGGGAATAAGTGGTGACCTACTATCAACTTTCTGCATATTAAACAAATTTCTAACATTTTGAGCTTATTGTTGTTGTTCAGTGAGGTGGTGCATGAGGTTTGTGTGAAGTGACCCCAGCGGAGGACACCAAGGTGAATTTCTCTAATGTCACTGTTATCGGTGTACAATTATCGTAGTGGACGAATCAAACCTGTAGTTGTGTACAATATTTATAATTTATGTTTTAGGTTGGACAATTTTATTAGTTAGTGGGTCGGTGTTACCAATGTTGCATTGTTCAAAATGTTTAAAATAATTGATTTCATTTTTCATGTGATAAACCAATTTCATGTGTGATAAACAAACCCAGTTCACCTTATTCATCATCCTCCCTGGCCATTGTGCAGCAACTTAGACCAAGTCACCACTTCCCAGACCATTTCTTTGAATGACCAACACATTAACCTCAATCGTCCTTGAGTCCAATTAGCTAGTACTTCAAAAAATGAAATCCTTCATACTAAATTTAATCACAGTTTGCATTTAAGCATAAAAAAAACATTTTGAATAAAATTACAGTAATCATGTCAAGAAAATTCAATTCAAAAGTATTCTTGCAATAAATATTTATTTTGTTCAGGAACATATTTGATTAGGTTAAATTGAGATTCTAAGAATATGAAGATAGATAAATAGATAACACTAAGTAAGTTGGAAAAATATGATTATAATTACCTTTAATATTAACATTATTATTATTATTATTATTATTAAAATTAGTATTAATATTAATATTAAAATTATTATTATTACTATTAAAATTATTATTATTATTGATATTATTTTTAAAATTATTGTTAATATTTTTGTTAATATTATTATTAATATTTATCATTATTATTATGATTATTAATTTTAATGAAAATATCAATAAAATTATTATTATTAATAATAAAAAAAAAGTGGAATCAAATACAAAACAACACATACCTGAAAAAATAAACCTTACATTGTACAACAAAAAATTTGCAAATACATTAGAAAAGCTAAAAATAAGAAAAGAAACCCCAAAATGAAAAGTAGAGAAAAAAAAATTAGAAAAAAAGTCAAACATATCAAATTAGGTCCATAAACTATTAACATAGTAATATTTTTTGATGGGTTATATGTCGAACGTTGCCAACGCATCGAACCCTAAAAAAAGACTTTAAACACTATTTATTTGTATCTAAGGTGGTTATACAAAGACTTTCTTTGATGGATTTGTGGTCTTCTCCTTTGCGTTTTTGAGGTGAATTAGCGGAAGTTTCATGGATTGTTGGCGAAACAAGGCTCTCCTAAGAGTTGTGATAGCCTTGGAGGTGCATGAGAAGTATGAAGAGTAGGAGTGGTTCGGCCAACTCCCTTTGTAGGTGAAGGGGTGAAGATTAAAAGCCTATTCCTAAAAGAGTTTAGGCAAGAAGTGAGAATGACACAATTTTGGCAACATTTCACTATTCAATTAATCTTGCAAATACATGAGTCAAGCCCTCTTATTTATAGTGTTTAGAGGGCTGGAAATTCAAAAGAAAGTGGAGGGAAATTCAAATGAGAAGCATTTCAATTTGGAGCCAATTCCTAGTCACAAGGAAAGTGTGACTTGGTTTCTTTTTTTTTGGCACCTCCTAAATCTACACCTACACCTTCTTTTTATGTCACATGAAAGGTATGACTTAACTTTATACATTTGCACATCTTATATTTATATCTACACCTCCCTTTATGTTCTACTAAAAATACTCAAAAGTAATTACAAAAGAAAGACATCCAATAATGCTTAGTTGACCCATATCTTCTATTTGTTGGGCTTGAGCTGAAGCTTGAACTTGTATTTGGGTTTGGGCTTTTTCTATCATGGGCTTGGACCTCTTCCATCATTCCTTGTACATGTGAGAATGTTGTATAATTTTTAAATATTTAAATATATTGAATTTGATTTTATCTCATTTTAAATTATTTTTTAATATTTTATTTGAATAATATAATTGAAATGTTTTCAATTTTTTTTTATTTAGATAAAGTAAACAAAATTTAAATATTACATAATTGTTAATAAATAAAAGTATTGATGTTGATGGATTTTTTAGTTATAATATAATTTTTTTTTTAGTTTATGTTGATTAAGATTATTTTTATATTTTTTTTTCTGAGTTTTTTTTAATATTGACTGTTTTTTTTTTCAATTGACACAAACAAAAAATGTCCTAGTAAATATTGATTGAAGGTTTTTCAATCAACATTAATTTTTTTTTTACAAAAATTGTAACAAAGAGTAATATTGGTGTTGATCAACAACCACCACAAACATTTAAAAAAATAAACCACGATAGATATCAATAAAAAAAAATATTGTTCATATTTGTGTAGAAATTGTGTCCTCCATATTGATCAAGAAAACTCTTAATAATATCTTAAAATTGCAAATAAGAAAATAACTCTTATCAATATAATAAAAAAGTTATAGTCGATATCAATTAAAAAAATAGTCTTTTCAAATGTATCCATCTTAATCAAATTGATAACACACTGAACAAGATAAGTTGAGGAGTTTGAAATCTCTAATTTTATTTAATATAATTACTATGAAATTCTAGAATTTAAATTTCTTTATAAATTTCTTACCCTTATCGTAAAAAAATTTGATTTTTTATAATAATAATTACTCGCTTAAAATTCTCTCTCCAAACACTCTATTTAGATATTAGAAATTTCATCACAGCTAAACAATCACTTAACTACAATAATGCTTGAATTTTGAACTTATTTTAAACCTATTTTATAAGACTACTTTCAAATATTTTATTTCTACACTTTATAAACACATTATTTTTCTATTATAAATTTATCCAAAGCTTAGTGTTTTATTGTCCATCAAATTGAAAATAAAATTTTAAAACTTTAAAACATATAACATAAGCCATGAGAAAATTTAGTAAATAATTATTAGAAAATAATTTTGATGAAATTAGAATAAATTTCATTTGATATTTTTAATAAGAGCTTTTATAAGTCACATAGAGAGAAAGTAGTAAAGACATAATGTAAGGCTACATTTCTCTCTCATTTTTAAGTTATTTTCTCCCTCCTCTTCCTTTCTTAAATTTTCTCCTTACTTACTCTAAATTTTCTCCTTACTTTTTTTTCCTCTCCTCGTTCACGGTTGTATATCCCAATTTGTAATATGTTCTCCCATATTTCAGTTGTGCTAGGAGACTAGGCTAAACTGGACGAACTTCAATAAAAATTCTCAGGTGTGTTCTTTCCTCTTTATCTCTTTTATTTTTCAACTCTATTTATTGGTATTATGATGTTTTCTTTTCAGTAGTAGTATAGTATTCAATATTATTTGTGGGGTAGCTCTGTTAGTGTTTTGTCTGGTTCATTTGTTTTGTACTAGTTCATTTCACTAGTTGTGTTGTTTTAGTGGGGAAATTACCCGATTTCCCTAACAAGTGGTATCAAGAGCCGAAGGTTAGCCCTTGGGTTGTCTGAAATTGTTTGTAATATTGAATACTATACTTTGAGTTTGTAATAGCAAATCAAGATCGAGAAGCGAAGGATGTATCGAGGGTGTCAGGCTCCTCGTCATCATGGTTGAGGTTCCCGGTGTCCGCTTTGAAATTGGCGGTAGAAATATTTGATGGCACTAGACATTTTGGCATGTGGCAAGGAGAGGTCTTGGATTCTCTTTTTCAGCTGGTCTTGATATTGCTATTGAGGAAGAGAAACCAAAAGAGGTAGAGGAGAAAGACTGGAGCATCATCAACCGGTTGGTGTGCGAAACTATTCGATCCTGCTTGTCCAGAGAGCAGAAGAATGCTATAAAAAACGAGACTTCTGGACACAAACTGTGGAAGGCATTGAAGGACAAGTGTCTGAAGAAGAGTGGTCAGAACAAGCTCCTGATGAAGAAAAGGTTGTTCCGATTTGACTACCAACAAGGTACTACTATGAATACACACATCACTATGTTTAATCAATTAGTATCAGATTTGATGAATTTAGATGTGAAGTTTGAGGATGAGGATTTCGCTTTGATGTTGTTATCATCTATTATTGATGAATTTGAACATTTGTGTTGAACCAAGTGGTGTTCAAGTTTTGAAGAATCCAAATCCTTTGAAGGATGTTGAAGCCTCTGCTGTGCTTGATGTTGCTGTGCTGGTTTAAGCTTAGTTCTGGGGTAGTTTGGATGTTGTAATCCACCCTTTGATTAAATCTAAAGCATAGGCATTCTCAATCTTTGTGAAAGTAAAATGTTTTCAAAACTAAGTTAAAACAACCGATTGTTTTGTCGAAACAACCGATTGTTTATACTTAGGTGTTTTAAGAAAAAGATTAAAAACTGTTTTTAAAATGGTTGAACTGTTAAGTACCAAAACAACCGATTGATTCGAGGAAACAACCGATTGTTTGTTTTGGGACCATAACAGAAAAACTATTTTAGCTTTGACTGAGCTTTAAATGATTTAACTGCTTACGCTCCAGTCATTAAATGCTTTGACCAATCTTTTAATGCAATTTAAGAGTTTGTTAAGATTTGATAACAAACTACATCTTTGAATATATT
>Ga0123342_1010334_pt1 | contig 10752 bp, 5 predicted proteins | sample Turbeawhitnodule_FD_89960 | JGI IMG/M metagenome (GOLD analysis project Ga0123342, IMG submission 89960) | Root nodule microbial communities of legume samples collected from Mexico - Turtle bean Mexico white nodule | ecosystem: Host-associated > Plants > Roots > Nodule | place: Mexico: Nepantla... | reverse complement strand
TGGAGTGAACCAGTATAAACAACTGTGTACAATCTCTCTATCCCTAACTCTTTAATTTCAGTTTGTTTGTTGTTTGCTGATATAAACAACCGATTGTTTCGAAGAAACAACCGATTGTTTTTTCTAGTGTTACAGTTTTTGCTTGCTGTTTTGGCTAACTGAATTGCTGAATCAATTGGTTTCTGAAATAAATTCATTCTAGCTTTGAAAAGTTTGTGAAAACCCCTTTAAACAATTCACCCCCCTCTAGTTTAAAGTCATCCGATGACAAATATGCAATCATTATCAGACAACAGAATAAGATATGCCTTCTAGAAACACGTTTGAAGGTTTCCACAAGAAGGGTTAAAATATTATTACTGGGGATGTCTTTTCTTTTTCTAATTAACATTATTATGTTTTTAAGTTTTGCATAATTTCAAATTAACATGTATTTATCTCTCTCTACATCAAATGTAATGACTTTATATATTTTGCAACTAATTAATGTTCATGACATCTTTTCTTAAATTATATTAATGTTATTATTAATAGTAATCAAAATCATAATTAATAACAATTATATATTTATATATTTGTATAACATAACATTTATTAAATAATCATTAATAATATTAAAATTATCTACAAACAAAAATTTAACTAATAAATTTTTTTTCAATCAATAAAATTAATAATGAAGAAATCATATTTCATTTTTATATTCTATTTTTTAATTTATTTCAATTTTATATTATTTTTTAAGTTATAATTGAAACTTACAATTATTTTAATTATAAAAAATTATGTACAAAATTAATAATAATTTTATTATTATTTTTTTACACACATGGACAAAAGTATACTTTATTATTATATATAACATAATGTAATAGAAATTAAATAATATAATACTAATTATTTTAATTAACTTAAATGTCCTTTAAACTAATTAAAATTTCTTTTTCCTATTTATTTATATACAAGGGTAAAATTGTAATCTTTCAATTTATACTATTCAAAATATATTAAAATACTCTCACAACTATCACATCATTCACACTTTCCAATAAACTTTTTCACACATCCATTCTAACCTCCCCCAATCCCAACACCCTTAACTTTCTCCACACTTTCTTCACATTTCCACTCCCCCACACCCTCAACTTTCCACTCACCCACAACCTCTAATCCAAACAAAGCATTAGGGCTCGCCCTATGCCGTTCTCCCAGGCGATCATGAATGTTGTGATGCCAACAAATTTCATGACACCCAGAATTACTTTCACAGGCACCGAATGTTAGAATATATGACCTTTAAACAAGAGGGGGGGTCGGTGAATTGTTTGAAAGAGATTTTCGAAAACTTTTGAAGGTTTAATGAAACTCGGTGAAGAAATCCCGAAAAGGAACCAAGTTAGCCAAGAATACAATCTATTTTAAAGTGAAGCACAGAAAAACAACTGGTTGTTTCTTCGATTCAATCGGTTGTTTATACCAGTAGAATTTAAAACAACTTAAAATTTTCTTAAAAGAGATATGAGTAAGAGAAAATTACACAAGCAGTTTATACTGATTCACTCTTAAGCCAGGAGTTACATCCAATCCCCAGAAACTTCTAGGTTTCTACTAAGCAATCAAAACTAGATTACAACACAAACCACCAAAAGAGTGACCTTGAACCCTTTAAGAAACACACTCCTTTTGGCACAATAATCCACAAAAATCAGAACACCCTCTGATTCTGCACTTATACTGAATTACAGAAATACAGTAATCAAGAAAGAAGAGAATATAATACACCTAGGTATTACAAAGCTTAAAGTTCAGAAGTACACCCCAATCCTATTCCACACACTTGAAAATCCAAAGTTTGATGTTAATCTTGAAAACTTGAAATTAAATTTGCACTATGATTTCTCAAAACTATATCTCATTCATTCTAGGAGCGTGTAACAAACTTTTTATACTCCAAAGAATATTTAAAAACATTTAAAACAGGAGTGCATTCAGTTAGAAATCATTTAAGAGAGATTCACAAATCAAAAAAGAATTCTGTTAGGACTTTCAAAGAAACAATCGGTTGAAAACACAAAACAACCGATTGATTTGGTTTGACAATTAAGTCAACCAAGTCAAATAACTTTCAACCTTTTTCAAAACCTCCTAAGAACAAAACAACCGATTGATTCGACAAAACAACAAGTTGTTTTTTCCTTAGTTGAAAAACATTCCATTTTGAAAAGGTTTTCAAATCAAATCAGTTCTGGGTTCAAACAAGGAGTGGATTACAAATGATTTTACCCTAGACCCCACACAAACACTCAACAGAAACTCTAGCCTTCCATCAAACACCTTGGATTTGGATTCTTCAAAGCTCTTGATCACTCTTGATCAACAATCTCCCTTTATTTGATGAAGACAAATACCTGGTTGCTTGTGTTGATCTTGTTTGAATCTGAAACAGCACCTGCAAAACAGAAACTATGCAATCCCAGAGCATCTCTAATAGCAGGTTATAATGACATACTAACAAGTGTTCTACATAACCACAAGAGTAGAAAAATCAGCCACAACCAATGACAAGATTAACCAAACTGCAACAGAAATTAAAACACACTTAAATCAGAGTTATAACAGATAAGACAACACAAAAACCACATTCTCCCCATATTTGTCTTCACATATAGAATTAGGAAGAGATAAAAATAGAATAGTTCAAAATAAAGCAATACTAGCATAGAAATTTAACAAAACTTGGCTTCAATCTTCTTTCCCATACTGCAGCTAAAAAAGTTGGTTTTGAACAACTTCAATCTGTTCATCAAAGTTCTGAAAACGTGTATCCATGCTTTGAAATTTGTCATCAAAGTTCTGAAAATTTGTAGCACAAAGATCATGAAGATTCCTTTGAATTTGTATCCACCTCAACCACCGCCTTCATTTTCATTTCCTTAGCAGGGGAGGAGTGCGAAACAACTTTCATCTTCTTGGCCATGGCTGCCAAGTCCTTCTTGTTGAGTCTGAGCATGTTGTCTGCATTAAAGACAAAGAAGGATTCCACAAACACACACATAAAAGACATCACTAGCAGGAGTAAAGGGAAGGGGGATACTAATGTATGCCTTAAGACTCGTAGGGCAGTACTCATGCTTTATCAAGGTGGCAGTGTCAAACACCACCTTGAGGTTGGAGAGGAAGAGGCCCACCTCTTGTTCTCGCTGGGGCAGGTCTTCAAGGCGTCTGGGTTTTTGGAATTCGGGTTCCTCAGTCCAGTAAAGAGGGAACCCCTCCAGGAGGGTATGATCGTTGTCATTGCAGCGGATCTTGAAGAACTTGCCCTTGAAGCCTTTGTAAGATTGCTGGAAGAGGGTCAACAAAACTCTCCCATTAACCTCGTTGAAGTTCACCCACAACTGGCGACATAGGCGTTTGGCTTCGAAGAAGTATAAGAACACTTCCACAGATGGCAGATGGCCAAAGTTGTGGCATAGGATGGAAAATCCCTAAACAAACGCCCAACTATTTGGATGTAGCTGGGCGGGGGTGATGTTGATTTCTCTAAGGAGGGCTCTTTCGAAGTTGTAAAGGGGTAGGCGAAGAAGAAGATTTTTGAATACGGTGGAGTAGAAGAAACAGAAAGAGCCATCAGGGTCTGATGCCTCATCACAGCAGACTGGTTCATCTACCCTACATGGCACAACCCTAACGAACTTATTTTCCTCTCTACAAAAGAGACATCTCTTCTTAGGGTGTTGTTCGCTCTTCCTATACAATACTATTTTCTCACAAGTGGTAAACTTCAAAGTTTCTTCTAAAAGGGGACTAGGAGCCCAGGGATACATGGTTTTGTAATCCATCATTCTGTCAATCGATTTCTTAACTCCATTTCTTTATATGTTTTCAGTTCTGTGTTTGTTACTTTTTTTTTTGCAAGTGATGTAGTTCTTTAGATTTTTGCAAATGATGCATTTCTGAGTGTCGATTTTGTGCCTATGTTTAACGTTTTTGTTTTGTTTTTTGATCGAAGTTTATGATGGAGATTTGTAGTGTTTTCTGTTCAAGATTTTAGCTCATTCTTAGCTTCATTTCTTTATATGCTTTTAGTTCTGTGTTTGTTACTTTTTTTGCAAGTGATACAGTTCTTTAAATTTTTGCAAATGATGCATTTCTGAGTGTCGATTTTGTGCCTCTGTTTAACGTTTATTTTTGTTTTCTGATTGAAGTTTATGATAGAGATTTGTAGTGTTTTCTGTTCAAGATTTTAGCTCATTCTTAACTTCATTTCTTTATATGTTTTTAGTTCTGTGTTTGTTACTTTTTTTGCAAGTGATGCAGTTCTATAGATTTTTGCAAATGATGCATTTCTGAGTGTCGATTTTGTGTCTCTGTTTAATGTTTTTTTTGTTTTGCTTATGGTATGGGAATTAATTTTTTGTTTACAACCTGTACTTAATTGTTTACTTGATGCATTCAACATCTTCCATTGTCTTTGTTCTCTATTTCTTATTCTTTTTCATTTTTTTGATAGGAAGCATATAATTAACATCATTAAATACATGTTAGAACAATTAAGTCCCAACTTTATTTTTTCCTTTTCCATATACTGTGACCGTTCTCTATTCTTTATACACTGCTTGAAGATATTCATTTCTTCTTCCAATGCAGATTTCTTAGATATTTAGTGCAACAAGTAGTCATTATCACACCATTAAACAATTGGGATTCTGAAAAATTTTAAAACTATTTATTTTTATAATTTATTTATTATTTAGTAATGATTATTCATTTAGTATTTTTTATTATTTATATCGTGGCCGTTTTCTATTCTTTATACACTGCTTTCAACATATTCATTTATTATTCAGAATCCTACTTTCTTTCCCTCTTGCTTATTGTTGTTGTTATATTATTCACTTTCATGGCGCCTACTACTGAAGATATTCTTAGACTTGACACACGAGGTCTGTTTTGCTCAATGAACATCCGCGGTGAAGTATGTATTTTTTGTGTGTATTTTCTTAAATTTCTACTTTTACACAATTTCTATAGTTGCTTACTTTTTATTCTTTATTTTAAAGCTTATAGTTTGGGTATGTTGATAGTGCATTCACTACTGAGTTTCAAAAAGAACTTGGTGATGAGTGGACCCTTGCAGATAGCGCAGGGAATGTACATATAGTACATTATAACCAAAATTTATTGTCTCCAGAAATAATGAATGGGTGGTGGACTTTGGCTGATTTTTATGGCTTTGAAGTGGATCACTCTATCTTATTCTGTTATGTAGCCCAAAACGCTTTCCATATAACTGTTTATATGGGAGATGTCCCTAAAAGTGGTGTAAATCGTTATTTGGACGAAGTTGAAGGGAGGGAACCGCTGAGAATTGGTCCCTTTAACTATTTTTCCATAAAGTTGTCTCGGGTACACGTCCATGCAAGTTTTCTAGTGAGTTTAGCATTCCTTTTTAAAAAAAATGACGTACCTTATATTATATTCCTTTTGTTTACTTATTATTTGGATGTTCTTGAAGGATATATCTGCTGCATTTTCTGAATATCTTCACAAAGGTAGATTCACAACAGTTACGTTGCATGGACTATTGAAGGAGGTTGAATGCAAGGTTTGAAAAGGAAGGTTTCCTTATAGAACCATCAAACTTGGTAGCAGCTGGAAGATTTTTTGTCATCTTCGTTCTTTCCATCAAGGCAACAAAATTATCTTTGAATGCGATAGTAGGAACCCTTCTTCTCATATCAGGGTTTTGCTCTTGATGACAAGCCTTTATGTTAACTAAGGTGGAGACTTTTTTTGTTATCCTTTTAGGCTAATCGTTTCCAGTGTTTTGAAACGAAGACAAATATTTAATTTTTGTGGTTTATTTCATAACTATTACTTATTTTTTTGGATTTACTTTGTTTTTCATTGTATTTGTTTCCTGCAATATGCATACATAATATGTTAAATTTTTCATTCATTATCTGACATATTTATAATGTGTTGGCATAATTTGATATGCTTAACGCCATAAAAATATTCAGTACATTAAACCGATAAAAACTATTTCATGTTTTTTTTATCATTTCTTATTTATTTTCATTTAATATTCTAGATTGTTGATTGTGATTATCTATCTCTATCTATAATACAAATAGAGAGGACTCTCAGGATAAGTTTAAACACGTATCATCACCATAATTTTTCTCATGAGAAATGCATAAGAGTCAAATTATTGTAATGTATATGTTATTTACAAAATTAAATCATTCAGAGTTAGGATTTATATTTTTGCTTATTTTGTCTTAATATTTTGTAATATTGTTTTTTATAATATTTATTTCTTATCATTTTGAATTTTAATGTGGTTGCATAACTTAATGTGCCTTTCACTAAAATCACATTTATGTTATGAAACATACATTTTGATTCATTCGAATTGATGTACTTAATTTTACTTTTAACATTAATTCTTATTTTACTTTTATCATTTGAATTATTTAATATTTATTTGACATTTGACATTCTAAAATTATATTGCAGGATTGACTAAAGATAGCCTATAGGATGTAGTTGCTGGCCAGGAGACCAATATAATTCTAGAATTTTTATTGTAATGTTCATTTTGTGGACTAAATTTAGTGTTCTTTAATTATGAACTTCTAAGTAATTATATTCTAAACTAATGTAATTTTCTTGTTATTTGTTATTATGGAATATATTATGTTGTGTTTCCTATTTGAATATGTTACTTTATCATTTCTTTCACTCCATGGATATCTATATTTTATGTACTTTAATAAAAAAAATAAGACAAATTGAAAAATGTTACTGTACTGGACTAGAGTACTGAGCTCAGTGCTCAGTGATTGGACATCGGCACCTATGTCAAGCAGGTCAGCTCGATGGACTGGTCGAGTTAATGGGCCACGTAAGTGGGCTTTAGGTGTGTGTGCGTTGAGGTTCGTTCATATACTCAACGTGTATAAGGCCTGATCAGCGAAAAAGTATGAGTGGTGTGTTTAGTACATTCGGGTCTAGCACAAGTAAAATATTCTCTAAAAACGCCTAAGCCCAAGAGCGCTAGGGTTTTAGGAATAAGTTGCATGTATGATACGTGAAAGGCTTGTATGCCTACAGTGGACAGATAGGCCCCCTGATGCTGGTACATGAGTTGGTACCCTTGCGACCATGCTGTTAAGATTATGCACTCCAAGGAGGAAAGATTTAGGTAGTTGTCGTACGAAGGTTGCGCACATTGTAACAGAATCTCCTCCCATCAGACCTACTTTCACTCGAGATAAGGTTCTCATGAGAGAAGAGTTGTTACAAGAAGTAACCTAAAAGTAGTCTATAAAAGGGACTTGAGATCCCTGGTAAAGGTACACCATTTCTAAGAATGAAACTACTTACTTACTTACTCATTGTTTCTATAAGCCCTATACTGACTTGATCGTCGGAGTGCAATCAACATGTAGGACTCCCTCTGTTTCAACAGAGCCACGTTGCAACACCCAAAGGAAAGCAAATTCCAGTAGAGGCAGACAGAGTCATAGCCTATTTCTAGAGTCTACCGGCGACCAGGTCAATCGACAAGAATAGTTACATAACACAAAGTAATTGTCTAACAACTTTGAAAAGAGCAAGGTTCCATTTTTTGAAATAATGAAAAATGAAGTATAATAATATAATAATATTACATAAGTACGAACATAAGAACATTAATCTTTAAAACAATTCAAATACAAAAGATTTTAATGTTATTTAATTTCGGTGTGTGTGAGGAACTTTTTTGAAAAAGCAAATGGACCATTAGGTCTGTAAGCATAGTGTCAATTCATTGTCCATTTTTTAAGTCCACGAACAATCAATTAAAGGCAACTCATACTTTTTCCAACACATAAAAAGCCTTTCTTAAAAAATGCATTTACTTTCATGCCTTCTTAGGGATTTCTTTATTGTGTTGTCTACATTGTTGCGGAGTCCTTATGATGTTCTAGATTTTTGTATACAGTGATTTATCATCACAAGTGGATTTTGTGCTTTATATTTCTACATGAATCGAGAAGGTAAGTAAAAGTTTCATCTTTGGTCATTGTGTACACAAAGGGTTTCTTCCTTCAGTGCCTCTCCTACATTTTTTTTATCACTTGATTAACTTACCTGATGAATATGGCTCTCTATTTTTGTTTCTCACATTTGCTCTGTCTCGGCCACCGCTACTTTCATAGGGTTTCCTTCATTTCCATCATTGTCAACTTGAATCCACGGTATATCAACCACCAAGGTGAGATTTTCTCTTTCTTTTGTACGCATGGGAAAACAATACTACATCATTAAATGAAAGTGGTAAGAACTTACAATTATGTTGTTTTATATGTTTTCATATTCATCATGGATTGTGATTATTTTAACATTTCGGAACACCACATTACCTTTTCTAGTATGTTTAGGGCTTAGGGTCTTGCTTAGCATATTCATTTTTCCCAAACTGTGTTAAACCTTTTTATGTATATTTATAAGATTTTTCCTTTTTCATGATACTTACATTCTTCACTCTTCGTAGTCATCAGGGTTTGAAAAGTCAATTTTATTACGTCAAGTTTGTATTCTTGCATTTTGTGTATTATAGATAGATTTCCTAAGCAAAGGTTCCTTTTTTTTATATTAAGCAGAAAGGATCTTTTGCAATTCTGCAAAACAAACCTACGTAAAGTTTCCATTTTTTACAATTCTAGGGTTGTAACATCATTTTGTAAATTTTTTAAATTGTGTACTTTAGTTTTCATCTCTTTTACATATTGCATGGAGGTAAGGTTGTTTAACGTGATTTGTTTATAGATAGATGTCTGTCAAAGTCTCTTTTGTATACAATCTAACAATTATATTTCCCTGCATGTTTCTTTTTTTAAAGTCAAAAAATAAGTTCATTAATGGGAATGCTTAAAGTAGAAACATGTTATTTGGAGTGGAAAAACAATATTGAAATGGTTTCTTTGTGTCACAATACTCTTATTATGTTTTTTCACTATTCGTAGTCATTTTGAATTGTAAATTTTAATTATTTTTTTCTTTTTAAAAGTAAATAAGTACAACATCTTTTATATAAATACATGCTTGGCATGTTCTTTGGAATCACATTTATCATCAGCATTTGCACTCTGCATTTTCCTTTTACTTAAAAAGTCATCCTTGCAATGTCTTTGTTAAGACAAAATACAAATTCAATAAAAGACGTCAATCCAGAAAATGAAAATTGGATTCTAATAGCAAGAGTAATTCGATTGTGGTTTGTCTCGAATTTCAAGAAAATCAAGTTTCCATTCTCACTGGAAATGGTGATTCAAGATAAGGAGGTGAACTATTCTATCATTTCCTTTCTTATTGTCTTCTACCAAATATTAATATCAATTTTTCTAATCATGGTTAATCTTATATGTTCTCTTTCAGGGTGATAGAATTCATGTTTATGTTAGAAAAACACTAATTTATAAATTTCAAAATCATATTTTAGAGGATAAGGTTTATTCCTTCAACTCCTTTAGTGTGGAAACTAATCCAGGATCTTATAGAACAACCTCTCACAAGTACAAAATTAATTTCCAATTTGGAATTAAGGTAAGCTGTGTAGGTAATGATCTGGTATCATGTGGAATACTTCAGTACACCGCAATGTCTGTGATAAGAGCCCCTATTTTTTATACTGATTATTTAGTTGCTAAGTTTACTTATTATGGTTTGGGTTCAACATATTTTTTTCCATATGTTCTTACATAATTTCATTTTTCTAGATGTTATTGGTTTACTGACCGGTGTAGGCACTGAGAGAGATTAATAGAACAGGCTCATCAACTAAGTTAAATGTGATTTCCATTGAAGCTGATGAGTAAGCTAATATTTTGTAGTACAACTAATCCAAAATATGTGTTCTTACAATTTTAATTTTAATTTACAACAACATGCCATCTAGGATATGGTTCATGTTCTAGGTGGAGTATGTTTTTTTTTTGTTCCTGGTAGGTACATTTAGAAAGGGTAATGGTGCCCGTTCTAGATATAGATAGGTGTCATTCTCTTTATCTTTAAATGGGTTGGGATACCCAACCCCTGAAGTATCTCCTTTTTATTAATTTAATTCTTTGCTGATAAAAAAAAAACTTGCGCATGAAGTGTACGTTATTTGGCAATTATGTTGATGAGCTCTGATAAGTGCCTAATTTAAGTAATATTTCATACTAAAATATAGGCACTTATGAGGATTTATTGCTAATTTACATATAAAATAATCCTTAATTTATGAATTTATACCTTTTTATATTTTTTATGAGCTTTATTTGAATAAGAGCATTTGGAGTAAAGGAGAATAATTTGAGCTAAATAGAGAAAGCTGGAAGATCTCAGAATGGAAAAAGATGCAATGAAAGATTGGGCCTTCTTTATGTTTTATCCTTTAGCCCATTAGCGCGACACAGAAAACAACCTAACCCTAGAAAACTAGTATAAATAGAGGGCTAGAGGCTTAACCCTAGTGTGCCAAATTGAGAGAAAAACACCACATAGTGAATTGTAACCCAATTAGGAGAATGGAAGGTGTTAGAAGTATGCGAGGTTAATTCTACCCTTTGGGATTGAGAGTAATCTACTCAAACACTTATGTATTGAGGTGATATCTTATATATTAATATTCAGTTCTTGATTGATTATTGGTATTGTTGTTTTACTTTTAACTTTCCGTGACAAAATGAGAATCTTAAATCTGACCGGGAGGTATTT
>Ga0123342_1010332_pt1 | contig 10756 bp, 3 predicted proteins | sample Turbeawhitnodule_FD_89960 | JGI IMG/M metagenome (GOLD analysis project Ga0123342, IMG submission 89960) | Root nodule microbial communities of legume samples collected from Mexico - Turtle bean Mexico white nodule | ecosystem: Host-associated > Plants > Roots > Nodule | place: Mexico: Nepantla... | reverse complement strand
TTTATTAGGATTTTATTGGGATTTTATGATATTTAGTACTCTATAAATAGAGTATTGAACTATTATTTGATATATGAATAATATATGCAGTTTGTTTCCTTTTCTCAATTCTCTATCATTGTTATTGTTCTTGGTATAATCGGAAGCCACCTAAAGGTTCCCTTTGTCCAAAGCCTAATCGTTCTTCGAAATCTCTTACGAGAGGACCTAGACGCTTCTACACGCAATCGTTCATATCAGAGCACTGGTTAGCAAGACCCTAATTGTAAATGCCAAAGAAAAACTCTTCAAATCTACATTTGATTAGAACTGTTATGAAGACATTAGAACTATTAACACACTCTTTTGGATATACTCGATATCATTGGTTGAAATTTATTGAAAATAGTAAAAATGTGTGGGTCCCACATCTTATTTAATAAATCTTTCCCTTGAATTGTAATTATCAATAAATTTTATCCAATGAGATTGTGTTAAGACTGTTCCCAACACTCGTCTTGATTGTATATACAAACCATAATTGAGGGATACTTGGATACACGAAATGGAGGAATGGAATATTTTAATGTATACCATGCGTCTAAGCATTAGGCGAACCCGGAGGCCACTCCTCCAGTTTCCCTCATCATTCAGCTCAGCAACCTGTGAATGGTTTACAATCTGTCACTAATGGGAGGTAGATAAGAAGCAACCTCAGATAATACCCTGCCAACTCAGAAAAGTACTGGTACTTACTGCTCTCTCAGCCAGCTCAACAGATTCATATTCAACAAACGCATGCAACTGGCACAAAAAGTTGTATTAGATCCATATAAAATACATTCTTTTCATTAATACTCTAAAAGAGAAGAGAGAGAATCATATAATAGCATGTTTCACCAGCATAAGTTCATGCCCAACATTAAAGTAACGAACAACCAAAAATGGTGGTGGGCATGCCTATAACTCATCATAAGATTACCAGTTGACATAAGTTATAAATCATTGAAAACTTGAAATACTAACAAGAACAAAAACAAATATGTCCATTGCAAGGTCAGAATAGAAAAAAAGTCCTGAAATCTATTTATTGATGTGCAGCCCAACTCATGTGACCAAATTGAACACAAGTAACAGGCCCCAGATGAATAGCAAGTCATGGTAGTAACTACCTAACTTATATAGGAAGCAATTAAATTTCCTCTAAATGACTGAAACAAAAACTAATAGACATATTTACATAGCTTTGTTCTGTGTGTGGAGGGCCTCAAACAACTTCTATAAAAACTTGGAAACCATCATAAGGAGATTGAAAGGTCAATTTCATCACTAGAAGTTAAATTCATGTGTAGGTTGGAAAAAGTGTAATCCACAGGTTAAAAATTTCATGTAAAACAAAAACAGGGGATAATGACCCTGATGGAACCTATAGTACATGAATTCATGAATATATGAATGTATACCTTGTTAGATAAGGGCAAACCATCAACTTTTCCTAATCTTGAAGCCGAAGAAGCCCCACTATTGGAGGTTTGAGGTGGACAGGTACGGATAGTCTTCACACTGCGACATGCCCGCATAAAAATTTATGATAACTAAAATTCAAAGTTAAGCCTTAAAAAAATGCACCACAAGCCTCATTCCATGGAAGCCACAATAGTACCTTCCAACTGCTGAGAAAACCTTCATAAGATTCTGATGACAATGATCCTCAGGTAGGTTTTCAGCTACAACAATGCGAGACTACCAGAAAATGAAATTGCTAGAGTGAGAGAAAAAGAGAAGATATAAAACCAAACATCATTTACAATACATTTGAATAAAATATTTTGACAAGAACATATGACATGCATGGATCGTGAGAGAACCCATCAAATGATATTGCTTGTTTAAAGAAAACCAAATGCAGCATTAATAAACGGTCTTGCACAACTTAAAAGTCAGTCACAGGATTATAGCAAGAATTACTTGTAGCTCTTCTATATCAGACTCAGTCAGGGGATACTGGCGTTTGATTTTCTTTCCATCTTCACTAACCACCTGGAGAATTCAGCATTGATGTATATTTGAAAGCAACAAGAATAAAATTATGAATAGATATCCAAACAGAAAGAAATATAAGTTGAAGAGTAACATTAGCTCATGAAGCAAGAAAGGCAACAAACTTACGAGCTTTGATGAGTTCCTCAAAACAGTCGCAAGTAGGGAGTGACTGGTTATGAGGGCCTTAATCTTTTTGAAAGATGCAACAACAGATATAGGCACTAAATAGTTTTAGAAAAGCATTAGAAATAATACAAAACTAAGAATATAACAAATCTAAAACCATCTACTATCTTACAGAAACAAGAATCAATAAATCAATTATATTGGTCAATATGATATTCTTTGAACAATCATTACCCTGTTCCCTAGGGAGAAAGAAAGGAGAAACATCAAGCAGGAAGTAGAATTAACTGTTTGAGTCCATAGCAATTCAGTTATGCAGTAAGAAAATAAGGAAACTGAAAAATATTTTCTTACCAAAACCTTCTGGATCTTTGTTGATGAACCTCATCAAATGATCAGTAGTAGCTAAGTTTAAATCACTGAAATAATACTCCACCTACAAATTATTATAAAAAAATCTCAACCAAAACCCTAGTCAAGTTATGATAAAAAAAAAAGAAAAAACACAATATAAAGAAATATATCAACTTAAAAAAAATGAGAAAATCTGATTCAAATTCTTAATAGTAGACCAGTACAAGAGGGTATTTGTAGGCACTCTACCACCCTAGAAATAATTACAACAATCAACAATGACTCTTTGTATCCTGACAATATCTTAATTGTAATAATTACAATAATTGACAATATTTCCTCATAACTCTATAAATAGATAATATCTTCTAGAAACTCAACACTCCCCTCAGGCTAGTGAATGGATATCGACCATTCCCAGTTTGCATGTAAGATCATGAAACCATTTTCTAGGAAGACACTTTGTATACAAATCTGCTAGCTGAATTCTTAATGGGATGTAAGAAGCAATCATAAGGTCATTATCCAACGATGTAGTGTGATTCTATTTTAAGTGCTTAGTCCTATCATGTTGAAATGGGCTGGGAGCAAAACCAATAACGGATTTTTTATCACATAAAAAAAGTCATAGTCCCTTACCGTGAACTTCATTTTGTTTCTTACTTCTCCAAGTCACCAAGTTTCCACCTAATAACATGCAATATTAAGAGGTGGACCCCCTATCAGTAACAAACCCAACATAGTTTGCATTAGTATACATCTCCATATTTATTTCCATCCTTCTTGAACAACAATCCCCTTCCTGAACTTGCCTTCAAATATAGAAGGATTTTATCCACAACCTATAAATGTTGTTCTCTTTGGATCATGCATGAATTGACTAACCACATTCTATGTTTTTGAGGTCCAAAACTACTGCAAAAAGTTGAGATGATGGATATCATTGTTGAAAAGGTGGGGGAAGACAATGTTATTCAAGTTGTGATAGATGATGCAGAATATCACAAAGTTGTTGGTCAAATGTTGATGGCAAAGGGGAAAAGACTATTTTGGACACCTTGTGTTGCACATTGTGTTGACCTAATGCTAGAGGATTATGAGAAGATACCAATTCATGAGACAATTCGAAAAGGTAAAAAAAATACAACCTTTATCTTTAATTTCTCTATTATATCATTTCACAAAAGGAAGAGCATATAGATTTCCAAAAATTGTCATTCATGTATTGAGCTTGACATGTAGCTCCTCCAAATATGTGGATAATAGGAGTTCCTTTGAGATAGTAAGTTAATATTGATGAAAATATATCTCTAGAATAAAATTACTAGTCTACTACTTGCTTATCATATTTGTCTTTGCATTTGTTTAGGTCTACACAAAGATAAGAAATTGGCTAAAGCAAAGCACAATGAATGATATTGCCTTGGTTATGGCGAATTCAAAATTAGCAGAGAAGGAGCAAACAAGAAAACCCGTTCAAATTAATATTGATGATTGTTAATTTGATGACTAGTAGATTACAGAAGATGAGCATGAGCATAATGAAGCATTAGGTTTGGAACTTGGATTTGGATGAAAACTTGGTTCTAGTCCAAGTTGGAGAGGATGAAACTCTACACCAACATGATTCAAACATTATTTATTTAAGAGATGAAGGAGATGGAAATGAAATGATGGAGACGGAGGTCTATAAAGATTATGACTTTATCTTACAAGATTATTTGTTTTAAATGGATTATTATCTTGTAACTAGGATAAAATTCCTATTTGGAATTAGGATGGAGATTATGGTTTACTGTTTTGTAACTAGGAAGGAGTTACTCCTATGTAACTAGGATGTGGTGTTTATGCCTAATGATCTGTTTCATACGTTTATTATATTGCTTTTTGTTTGTCATGTTGAATTGAAGTTCAATTATGAGTTGAGTGAGATACAATGATTTTGTGTGTGCATATATGAATTTCATAAATAATGTAGGATCGTACCATTCCTGTCTCACAATTTACAATCCATATTTTTGTTTTCGATCATGAGTAAGATCTCGATTTTGACTACCTTTATCTGCACTACAAGCAAGGCTCATTATATATATTTGTAAGTATTTTTATATTTTTCTAATATTATTATCCTTTTATCATTATTCTAGTTTATTATATGGCATATTATGCTTTACATAAAAAATTGTTGTTGGACTTAAATGGAGGCCCAATAATCCACCATAGCAAGAAAAGAGTAAAAACATAAAAGTTAAAACCCTAATATGACTCAACCCTCTACTTTTTAACTTGTGTTGTTAGCCCTATATCTGAAACTGGACTGGACCAGAGAGAGAGATGGCAAAGTGTCGAGGAGAATCAAAGACACAAAATGAAGATGAGTGGAGCTGAGAAGACAACAAGAGATATATGTTGGTAAGATAGGAGAACACAACATTAACACCCAAAACAGACAAAAACTTGCGAGTGAACCAGTAAACTATGAAATTGTTCTCTAAGAGCATTTTGCAAAAATCGTGTGACCTATAAACTAACAAATCCATTGTGGTTTTAGGTTTTTTTTCTAATGTCTGATTGAGCTTGTTGAATCACCTCTAAACTCACAATTTTACATGAGTTTGCTCGAGTTCATAAGAATCTACAAAACACAATTCTAGTGCAAGTCTGAGGACGTGGGAACGTGAAAAATTTACAAGTTGGCTCATGATTTTGATAACCATGACTACAAGGATAACAAAGGCCAAATAAATATAATATGGGGGATTAGTGCAGCTGAGGATCAATTTAATCCATTCTTAGTCATCTTTCAGTTGGATAACTGAGGATAAGTTGGGGACAAAAGGTTGTGGGTGAAAAGGGAAGGGAGGAAAATTATGGTCAAATCATATTTTATCTCTTAGTTAAAAAATAAAAACCTTAATCTCTTTTCCCTTTACATCTAAAATCCTCATTATTGTTGAAAATTATATAGTTCTCCTAATTTAGGAATAAAAAACTATACTCATCCCCTGAAAATAGCTCCATCCAAACATTTCGTAACTTGATCTGTGGACAAGAATAGAACACAGTGTATAAAAACAAATAAGTATACATGATTGGCTACCTAAAATATTTGACTGATAATGATATACACCAGGATGAAAAATGGTAAAAAAGAAGCAATACGTGAGAGTTAACAAAGGAAAGACTGAAACAGTGAATCATCAATTCAGTTTGGAATCAGGTTATTCTGCAGAGAAATTGGCATACGCATAAGGCCACTGAAGTTTACCTGATTCAAAATTTTCTGACTGGCTTCGTCAGAGAGCTTGCTTTTCGAAGAAGAAATACGATCTGGATCAACTTGAGACTGCTGCACGGTAGGATCAGAACTAACATAATACTGATGCGGGTGATGATGAGACCGGTAGTGAACTGGAACATGATGCTGATGGCCAAGATTATGATGATGATTCTGGACGGGAACGACATGGCCTTGAATCGGTATATGGGGCAGTGAATAAACGTGTACCATACTAGAAGCTGGAGGAGGAGGTGAAACAACAAGCCTGGGTTGCTGCAAATCGGTCCGTGGGGTGGCTCGAGTTGGCACAAATTCTGGTGCCTGAGCGTTGAGCCGGCTAAAAGATCCGTTACTTGAAAGGGATGGATCTGACTGAGACTGTGCTGTAGATGAAGGGGGCGAGATATCTGGGGTTTCTGAGAGTGACTCCTGAGCCATTTTCAAAGCTTGTCTTTGATTTTTTTTAATTTTTGTTTGGTTTTGTTACGATCTAGCTGCCTATGCTGTTCAGATCTTTCTGAGTTTCTTTTGTTCCAGAGATGGATTTTCTAAGTGACACTGGAGCTTGCAGCTAAAAAATATCAGAGGTTAATCCATGTACTTGTTTAATCCCTAAATCGGTGTCCTTGGAGAACAATTCTCAAATTTTACGGCTTTGCTAATAATGAATCATTTATAGTCCTCATAGATCATGACTTTTGATTGACAAATGTGGAGACGGCCCTAAAAGCACTCCGGCCCATACAGACCACCAATTACAAGGTACAGTAATTTATTCTATAAGATCCATAATATAAAAAAAATAACCTTTTGTATAATATTATTTAATTAACTTATAATATATATTTTTTACTATATTTTTGAAAAATTTCATAGTACGGTCCAATTATTCATAATATATGTTTAATTATATAATCTGAAACTTTTTAAATTAGGTAATTTAAAATTATATTTAAACTTTATAATTTTAAATTGCATAATCTATAATATTATTTTAGTAATATATAATATAATTTTCTTTAATGCTTTGAAATATAGTTGACTGTGATGCAAGAATTATAGTGTGCCTAGGGCTGCAGTTTTGCATTTCTTGAAATATTCTTGCCAAGGTGTTAGAAGAATTGTGAATAAGCTGTTGGGGGCAATCAAGTATGATTGCTGAAACCCTGGTTTGATGGTGAAGCAAGGAAATTCATAAGTCTTAGAATTTTGACACAAGTCACTGGATACTGGTTGACGGTGCATGTTTGTCCAAAAGGCTATAATCAAGCTAAAGTATTGAGGGTGAATTTCTTTAATGAAATTTTGAAATGGTCACTGTTAATATTTTTTTTATAAAAATTTTCAATGTCAGTGTGAATTTCTTTAATGAAATTTTGAAATATTTATGGTTAATATTTTTCTTTTATAAAAACTTTCAGATTAAATATTACTATAAAATTTACATCAGTTAGACTAAAATCAATAATAATTATTTGCTATCATATAAAAAAATATTATTAAAAAAATATTTTTTGTTAATATTTTTTGTAACTTCATAATTTATTTTAAACTTTTTTCTAAAATATTAATTTAAATTTGTATTTGACTGAGAATAAATGTATTCTTATAAAAGACTGAAATGAAAAATATTGTTTTTGACAATAATAGAATTTGTATACATTTTAATTTATTTTTTTGAAAACTAATTTTTTTGGATGAATTAGATATTTATCCATAAAAGTGTTGATGAATAAATTGGTGAATTTATTTAATTTTTTAATAAAAATTTAGTGAATATAAACAGATTAATAAATTTTGTTTAATTCATTTATTATAATTCAAATAAAAAATTATAATTCATTATTTAACAAGTCTACTAAATTTCTTATTTTTAATAACTTTAGTAGCCTTTTAAGAAGAAAAATACTCAAATTGTATATATAAAACTATTTAATTTCTAATAAAATAAATATTTTTTCATAATAACATTATCCAAAAAAAAAAAAAGTAGTATGTATATCCATTATTTATTTGTGTAGTCTTGACTTTTTGAAGTCATTATTATTTATTATCTTCTTTTCAACTTTGATAGTGACGAATAAAAAATTTATTATAAATCTTTTGGAACAAATTTGAGGCTCAAATCTCAGCCAAAACTCAATACACACAATAAAGAATGTCTGGTAAAAACTTCAGACCAAAAGATCAAAGGATAAAATTGGTTTTCTGAAGAAGAAAAAAAAGTGTTGGATTTTTTGCCCTATATATCATTTTGTGTTTTGTTTGTGGATGTGCCTCCTTAGCTGGGTGCATACAACATATGAAAGTACTTGTGTAATTTTTTTCATAATTTTTCAATGGAATATGGACCCAAAATAATATTGCAGAAAGTAGGGCAAAATTTCACAAATATTGAATAGGATAGCCTTTGGTTTGCACAAAATTTCTGAAAACTTTTTCCAAATTTTTTTTTTTTGAAATTCCAAGTAGGAATCTCAATTGAATTTGGGACAAAACGTGACAAATTTCAGTTCAAACGGATGAGTATTAACCTAGGATAAGAATCAAATAGTTTCACACACAAAAGAACCTTCCTTTCAACCCTAACAGTGACAAATAAAAAATTTATTGCAAATCTTTTGGAACAAATTTTAGGCTCAAATCTCAACCAAAACTCAATACACACAATAAAGAATGTCTGGTAAAAACTTTAAACCAAAAGATCAAAGGATAAAAGGCGTAATAAGTCCCAGACCGAGAGCAAACAAAATTGGAAAACTTGTTTTTTCGAAAATAAAACTTCATGCCTTTTCTTACCTATATCTTTTTCTGTGTTTTGCTTTTGGAAGTGCCTCCTTAACTGGACACAAACAACATCTGAAAGTACCTGTGTGAATTTTTTCGGAATTTGTCAATGTAATCTCGACCCAGAATAAAGTTGCAGAATGTAGGGCGAAATTTAACAAATCTGGAAAGAGGAAAGCCTTGGAGTGGACCAAATTTCTGAAAAAAAAATTCCAAAAGAATATTTTTGTTTAAATTTTACGTAAGAATCTTAACAGAAACTAAGACAAGACTTGACAAATTTCAGGACAAACAGATAAGTATTCAGTTAGAAAAAATTAAACAGATTTGACCACAAAAACAAACATTCCTTTCAGCCCTAACAGTGATGATAACAAAATTATTGCAAATATTGTAGGATGAATATGAGGATCAAATCTCATTCAAAAATCAATACACACAATAAGGAATGTTTAACACACAATAAGGAATGTCTGGTAAAAGTTCCAGATAAAAAAATTCAAAGAATAAGACGTAATAAGACTCAGACTGAGAGTAAACAAAACAGGAAAACTTGTTTTTGCGAAAACAAAACGTCCTGGCTTTACTCCCCTGTATCTTTTTGTGTGTTTTGTTTTTGGATGTGCCTCCTTAGCTAGGTGCAAACAACATATGAAAGTACCTGTGTTATTTTTTTTTTGGATTTTTTCAACACAATACAGACCTAGAATAAAATTGCAGAAAGTAGGGCGAAATTTCACAAATTTTGAAAGAGGATGGATAGCCTTGGTTTGCACAAAATTTTTGAAAATTTTTCACAAAATAATTTTTTGTTGAAATTCCATGTAGGAATCTTGACTGAATTTGGGACAAAACGCGACAAATTTCAGGTCAAACGAATGAGTATTCACCTAGAAAAATATTCAAACAGTTTCACACACAAACGAACCTTCCTTTCAGCCATGACAGTGATGAATAAAAAATTTATTGCAAATCTTGTGAGACGAATTTCAGGCTCAAATCTTAGCCAAAACTCAATACACACAATAGCGAATGTCTGGTAAAAATTTCAGACCAAAAGACCCAAGGATATAAGGCGTAATAAATCTAAGACCGAGAGTGAACAAAATTGGGTTTCTGAAGAAAAAAAACATGCTGGATTTTCTGCCCTATATCTCCTTTTGTGTTTCCTTTTGTATTTTGTTTGTGCACGTGCCTCCTTAGATGGGTGCATACAACATATGAAAGTACTTGTGTGAATTTTTTCATAATTTTTCAATGCAATACGGACCCAAAATAAAATTGCAGAAAGTAGGGCAAAATTTTACAGATATTAAAAGAAGATAGCCTTGGTTTGCACAAAATTTATGAAATTTTTTTCCAAAATAATTTTTTTGAAATTCTAGGTAGGAATCTCGACTGAATTTGGGACAAAACGCGACAAATTTCAGGTCAAACGAATGAGTATTCACCTAGGAAAAAATTCAAACAGTTTCACACATAAACGAACCTTCCTTTCAGCCTTGGCAATGATGAATAAAAAATTTATTGCAAATCTTGTGGGACGAATTTGAAGCTCAAATTTGAGCCAAAACTCAATACACACAATAACAAATGTCTGGTAAATATTTTAGACTAAAAGACCCAAGGATATAAGGTGAAATAAATCCCAGACTGAGAGTGAACAAAATAGATTTTTTGAAGAAAAAAAAACGTAATTGTTTCCACACAAAAAAATGATTATGTAAACGTTATTGAGGTTAGGTTTCGTTTTCTTCTACTCATGTTATGAAATTTGGTTCGTGCTAGGTTGTGTATCTTTCATTATTTACTTCCTTGCAACCAGAAATATGTTTTACAATTTATTTTCCCCCGAAAAAACTTATTGATTAATTTGTTATCTATACTGACTATACAAATTAATTGTTTCGTGCGTACGAGTGATATCATAAGGAAACATTTTTGTTCCTGATGTGCAGATCACAGACTATTTAATATTACAAGATGGGTTAGCCGGATATCTTTAGAACTGTAAGGGTTTTGGTATGTATGTTTTTTGGACCAATATTTAAATGAGTTTTGGTATGAAAAGAGTTTTTGAAAGGTTTTCCAAAGAGATTTTCAAGTGTGCTTGTTCTAGGAAACCTTGAATCTTGGTGAAGGTGCTGGTGCAGTTTCTGCAGCAAATTGAACTACTGGTTTTGAGTT
>Ga0123342_1010331_pt1 | contig 10756 bp, 10 predicted proteins | sample Turbeawhitnodule_FD_89960 | JGI IMG/M metagenome (GOLD analysis project Ga0123342, IMG submission 89960) | Root nodule microbial communities of legume samples collected from Mexico - Turtle bean Mexico white nodule | ecosystem: Host-associated > Plants > Roots > Nodule | place: Mexico: Nepantla... | reverse complement strand
TATCTTCTTCACACGCGTATTCCTTATTTTTCGGAGTATCTTAACTACCTTAGTCTTGTTGCGCCCTCACATTTATTATGAGTTAGGTCGGCCGGTCGGTACATCTGTTCGTCCGGTGCCTGCCGGTACAATCTTTAATTTAATTTTTAAGAAATTAAAATATAAGTATTTACTATAATATAGAAATGAAAAAGATGAGATAAACAAGTTTATAAACATTTTCCAACAATGGGAGCAATGCATGTAGCTTTTATTCTGTCTCTTCATAACCTTTTATTTTCTTCCTCTGTAAAAGTGCACCCAAACACCCCATTCCTCTGCCACCGCTAACACCTACCCTTGTGACCCAAATCTCAAGGAACCACCTCGAACCCTCTCTCCACGATTCTGCCATGGCCAAGAAGCGCAAGTCCATCACCACCAGCCTCGACGAGGTCGATCGGACCCTCTATGCCTCCTTCTGCACCGCCGCCAATTCCCTCTCCCAGCTCTACACGCACACCATGAACCACCAGAAGTTCTCCTTCAACGCCGGCGAACGCCAATCTCTCGTAATAAAGCTCGCCCCTTTTTCGCTGTTTCTTGTCGTTATCCATTTTGCTAAGAAAAAGAGTTTTTTTTTTTGTTGGAAAAGTGTAATTTGGATTTGATTCTTTTTCTTTTATTTGGGTTTTCTTTTGATCGGTTTTTGGGAGTTTGGATTGTTGTGTTGTTGTGTTGGTTGGTTAAATAGAGAACATGATATTTTTTTGAAGTTTTTTAAAATTGAAATGTGCTTTTGTGTTTAATTTTGAATTCGGGTAGATTAGATTTGGATGAAAAATCTATGCTTTTTGTTGTTTGTTTGTATATTGTCTGTGCTATTGTGGGGAATTTGAAAATGTGGAATGTTTTGTTTTTTCCTGTTCTGTCTTGCTTGAATCAGAGTTCATTCATTTTGAGTCTACATTTGCTAGACAGTTTGAGTCTACATTATTTGAACAAGTTGTAGCTGCTTCTCTTTTTTTTTTAACTAATGTTTTCTTATTGATTGTTGGATTTGTTTTGACTTCCTTATTGACCTCATTTTTAGTGGTATTCATCGTGCTGTTTCTTTCATCTTTCATGTATGCTTATTGGTTGTGTAGTTGCAAGTAGGTATCGTTATATATATGTATTTTCTTTGGTGTTGTGAATCAAAACTTTTGCAGGTTCCACTTTTCGAGTTGTATCTGCAGCATAATTATTCACGTGCTTTGCTCTTGTGTTTGGGGTCTTGACCATGTGTTTATATTTTTGTTGCGGGATGTTCTTATTTCAGGAAAAAGTTTATCAGTGGATTTGGAGACAACAAGAAGGAGGATCAAGGGTTGGAACAGTTGATGTGCTCAACTACATTCAGGTTGGTTTGGCATTTCTTCCTCTAGCATATAATATAGTGTCATTTTGCATGTTTGGACTGTTGGAATTGGGGGATTGTTCTGTAGCAAACAGAGATATAACACACAAAATTGTCTTGGACTATAGGTTCTTGCAAATGAGTTATGTATTACTGACTCACAAAAGGTCAAAAGATTAGCAAAACTGGTTTAGTTGAGATATTATTTCTTATATCAATGTTTTTAAAGTTGTGGTTCTGGTGGCATTGCAATTACATGTACAACAATAGAAAATTGCAGGAATATATGGCTAATGCAATTACATCTGGGATTGTGGATAGACTGCGTCTTAAAACCTTGTAGTGGACTATTGATCGGATCATGGGCTAAATTTTTCGCTTGAGGTTGTCAATATATAAGCTTTCTGAACCAAGCCTTACAAAAGGCTTCTTATAGTCGGTCTATAAACCAGTTAGGATTAGGAAAGTGTTACTTTTGCACGTGGGGAAAAATGTTAAAGTTGATTCCAACCCTAATCTCACCTCTCTTCTGGACCACTCTAACTCTCATTGCTCTCATAACTAGAACTCTCCCTAATAAATCCAGTCGATAACAATTGTTTTATTTGTCTTTCAATTTCAGTCGATAACTATTTAAAATGATTCTATGGTCATACCTTCTAGGTGGTGGAAGTTGGGTAGGTTCTTGAAAAACATCTTCAAACTGATTTAATAAATTGTCCAGTTGATGTTTGTTGTTGCTCTGCACTCAAACTCCAAATATGAGAATGTGATGCAATCTGAAGAGTAGCTGCACCTTGTATGGCCAATAAAATTGGTTGACCCTCGGCAGGCTTAAGTTTAATGGAAATCTGAACATTATCATTTTGCTCTTTTTCTCCTACTAAAGACACCTTATCTTCATTATGATTGAAGGTCATAGTTAGCTGCGGACAATTCCATACAATCTCCCCTAATGTTTGAAACCATTGCATGACCAAAATAACTCCAAAATTAGTACTAGGTAACATGGTAGTTGAATTGTGAATCGGAGAGCTTATATTTCGAATCGTGAATTGTTTCGTACTGCGAATTGTATGATTCATAAACATTTAAAAAATATAACATAAAACATATAAATATGTAAAAATATAATTAATACTCACAACCAAATTTAAAAAGAGTGGTTGTACCATTTTAGATTAATATTATAACGGTTGAATTGGGCTGGATTATATGGCCCAACTCCTTTGTTAAATGAAAAAAATATATTTGGGTTGGTGGCCCAAGGAGAGACAACATTAGGGTTGTCTGCTGCACAAGTGCCTCTTCATTTTCCATGGGCTTGTTACTGCTGCTGCAGTTGTCTCTTCCTTTTCGTATGGTGTTGCTTGACAATCGGAATAAGGAAGAGCACAAGTTGGTATGCGTCTCCCGTGCCTTGGACGCCGCCAGCTCCTGCCGCACCTCCCGCTCCTCCTGCAGTTTGCTTCCTCGTCATTTGCTCTCGTTGTCGTTCTCCATGCGTCACTATGTTTGGGCCGTTGGAAGAGAAGAGGGAAATCATAGTTGAAGGAGAAGCAAGTTCGTGGTTAAAAAAGTTAAGGTTTTTACCAAACCCAAATACATTGAACGATTCAAGGAACGATAAGCGATCATGCGATTTTTTGGAACGATTCACACTTGTATCGTGCGATACGGGAGCAGAAATGATTATTTACACGATTTGTATCGTGGAAGAGCAAAAACGTATCGTTCCGTATGAATCATATCTTGTATCGCATGATACTTACTACCATGCTAGGTAATACCAAAAAACAGCCTAAAAAGTCTGATTATGAAACTGCCATTCAACACCAAGACACTGTTTAGTGATTATGAGTTGTCTATCCGACGCCATAATTACTGAAAAATCATTGATGAAAACTGTCTTTAAACCAATGATTTCATCCACTTCTGACTAGTAAAGTTATGGGTGCTACCTGTATCCATCAAAGATGGAACCCTTTGTTTTTTAATCATACCAGTTAACTGTACGTACTTCCACCAACCACTCTTTGAATTGCATGTAAAGAAACATGTACTTGCGAATCCGGCGGCAAATCCAGACTTGTGTTATTAAATCCATCTCAACATCTTTATTTGATTCATCCTCCTCCCCCATCTGATCTTGGGAAACAAAAATAGCATTTAATTTGCCCCAAACCTTACATTTAGTTAGATGGTTCTTATCCCATTCTTCACCACAAAACTTGAATATCCCCTTAGAACGTTCGTTAACCTCTTTCATTGAAATAGAACCTGTAGTATTAGTCTTGCTCTCCAATCTTAACACCGACTTAAAGGAACTTGGTACAGAATGAGATTGCAAAGTAATAATAGGTGCAGATTTATTGTAAAATTGGGACTGGTTCCCTATCTTAAAATTCCAATGTTGCTCATTTGAACTGCCCATTGAAACCCCATGGTCAATTTGTGTAATACATCTTCCTAGAGACGGGCTAATTCCACCGCTTCTTGAAGTGTAGAAGGTTTGTGTAAACAAACTGATTTCTCCAATCTCACGGCTAAACCTGACAAGAAAACACTCAAAGCAATTTCTTCAAAAACCATAACTCTGACCAACAAGAGTATCAAAATTTTCCAAATAATCAACTAAATAACTTCCCTATTTTAAACGAGCCAATTCAGCCACTGGATCATCAAAGGCGCCATCATCAAATCTTTGAGCCGCATCCTTCAAGATTTGTGTCCAAGATTGTCGTTGGAAATCAAAAGTCTTAATGTAATGACGCTGCCACACAAAAGCCTTGCCCTCCATTGAAAACAACAGTAATCTTGCTCTTTGTCGTATTGAGGTGTCCTCTAATTCGAAGAATTGCTCAACTTTGGCGCACCCTTGAAGGGCTTATAAACACACTTTCAATTACAACACGATTGTTCTGTTTGAAAACAGAACCAAACCTAACTACCAACTCTTTTTTTTTAAAAGAGTTACATAACAAAGAAACTTGTAGGGATGCTTGCTTAATTATTCAATTTAGTCTCCATAACCAAGGTCAACATCGTTGACCTCTCTTTGGCCACTTTCTTTGGTCTAACAAACAAGCCTTTTGCCTTTTTCATTTGTTGTCCTTTATTTCTTTTGGTGTTGCAATTATTTCTCTCTCTGGTTTGAGATGTCAAGTTTGACCGTTGAATGAATGTTAATAGTTATTTTGTTAAATTATTGAGATTAATTTAATCATTAATGTTTTTCATAATATGAAATAGTGTAGTTTATGCATTGTTTAAAATGTTACTTATTATGATGTATATTATTGTTGGATATCCCACACTGTCTAAGAATAAAGTCATATTATAATATATACATGGGATGCAATCCTCATCTTATAAACTGCTTTTGTGAGGTTGAGTTAGACAAACTCACTAAGATGGTATCTGAGTTATTTAGGTCCTACTCTAGCCAAGTTCTTTGGAGCTATTATGCTATTGATATTAGTCTCCTAGTAGACTATCTAAAGATATTTACATACTTGAGTTAGCGTAAGGGGGTTATGTTGGAAATTCCACATTGGCTAGAAATAAGACCATATTATAATATATAAGTGAGCTGTAAACCTCATCTTACAAACTGGTTTTATGAGGTTGAAATTGGCATAAACTCACTATTAATAGTTATAATTATTATTATTTTCTATGAAAAATAACTCATCTAGGAAAGTTCTGGTCAGTTAATTGTGTAAAAGTTTGTTTAAAATTCCAAGTGGGAAAACCCATCTTGATTTCTCCGATGGATAAAAGCTGTTTTGCTCCCTCCATGTTTCACTTTCTGTACTTATATAACAGGTGAATTGTATTAGTATACATGTGTTATTTCAATGCAAGCACAATTGTATGAATTCTTTTAATCCATCTTTGGGCTTTCGAATGTTTGTGATTACAAAGTACCCTATAAACTCAAAGGAGAGTTTTTATCATAGTGCTATACATCTAGATATACTCCGTGGTTGTGAATATTGACCAATAAGGACACTAGAAAAGAGTTAAGATTGATCTTATGGTCAACAATATCCTTTAGTATTTTATCCTTTAACTGAGTCTGGTGATGTCATGCAATCTATACAGCTGATCTCACTTATTGGGATAAAACTTTTGTAGTTATTCTAGGCTTAATGCAAATACAAATTTCCTTGGGATTGATGATTGTTAAGTTCCTTTATTGTTTTGCCTGATTGAACATTTGTAGGATTATACTTGCCACACATGGCAATAAAATGGTCAGATTATGCAACCTTTTTGTTCATGTTGCAATTTAGATATCTTGATGTTGGGGGAGGGTAGATGTACCCAATCTGCAATCAGAGAGGCTGTTTACAGGATTTGAACCTGGGATGCTTCGTTGAAAATTGTAGTGGGTAATAATAACATTGTAAAAGACATGTAGTGTCGATTTTGCCATTTGTGATGCTCACTTTTTCAAAATTATTGATTTTATTGGTTTTGGTTGTGAAGTATATGAAAGTCCATTCCTCTTGCAGAGTGAGCTGGATTATTGTGAAGAGCCATCTATGTCACCTAGAGCACCACTGCAACACCACCAGTCACAACCAACAATGCATGTCCCCAGCTTGGGCTTTCCAGTCATTTCAGCATCTTTTGGCCAAACTATAGCTGCACAAGGACTCCGTGCTGAACCTGGTGAAAATCAACCAAAGAATTGTGTGTTTTCGAATGCCTTGTCAAGTCCAATACGCCAAAGCCTTCAACATTATCAAATCAGTGAGGGAGGATGCTACAGCAATGGTCCCTCCATGGGGGGCAATGGAAACCGGAACACTGAACTTGGCTTTCTTCCCCAGGAAGGCAGGGAATCAGTAGTAGTGAGCTCCAATGATTCTGCCATGGATATGCATGCAGACTAGTCCTGTATATTGGTTTATCAATTGGGAAGTCTTATCTCACCAGCCTTCTGCAACAGCTGCAGAAGAAGCCAACAACCTGGAAATTCCATATCTGAGTTTTGTCATTGGATCGTGCAAGAAACGAGAGGAGGATTGACCCAATTCTGTTAACCTTTTACTATGCTTATGTCAACCGGGTGATTAGTTTGGGGTCTTAGTGGTTTTTGTAAAGTTCTTTGTTGATCAGCTTTTAAGCGTTTTATTTTGTACCTTAAATTGTTTCACCCCTCCCCCTTTCACCAAAAAGCCTGTCTTTTCAATGTAAGGGGCTGATTCTATCTCAAGTTTCATATGTAAATCTGTTCTTACATAATTTTTCTCTTTATGCCAATTTACAGCTTCAATTTTGTTGTTGGTGCCTGCCTGGCTTTCCTTTGCCTGTTGTGTGTTCAAAGATCTATCTGAGGTTACTTGCAGAAAAAAAGACTCATTTGTTTTTGTTCTTCAATACACATTTTTAACTCCCCCATTCCATTGAAGGACCTCCACTTCTAAGTGATGAGATTTCTGAACGAATTGAAATAAACTCTTATTTCTATGTTCAATTGTTATATTTGAGGTATCATTTCCTTTGAAGCATGATTATTTCCATACAATTTTGTCCTCAAAAGGTGTTTTAGTAAGTTAAGAGAGATGTTTAAGTAAGTTAAAAGGGAGGATTAAATAATTTGCTCTCAAGTCAAGATTTCTAAGTAAATATAAAATTTGTAGGCATGCTGAAACAATTTTATTGACCAAAAACTTATCTTTCTTTTTGTAGTTTTTCCTTTTCATTATACAAATGTTTACACGAACAGGTAAGTGTTTTCCCAATAAATACGTGAAGCTTTCAAAGAGGAGAAAAACTCATTTCATTCAACATACTTTTATTCCTAATAATCTAGGCTTATTCTATTCCACCAAGGAGTTAATTCTTGAAAGCATTAAATCTCCACTAGAATTAAAACTCCACCAACTATTATAATGACTTGGGAAGATTAGTAAACATAAAAAAATTAATCTAAAACTATGTAGAGTTAAATGAACTTATTATATCAAAATTAAATATGAAAATTCATGAAAAATAGAAAATGAGTTTCGGTTGGTTCTTTACATCCTAAACCTAAGCAATCCACCCAAGGCCATTTCGTTTTGTACCCGATAGTTTCCATGTGCACTTCTATAGGATGGTTAAAAGGCAAAACTACACCTTGTTACCGTCACTCATCCTTTGTTGTTGTCACCTCCTCGCCATTGTCGTCTTTATCATTACCCTTATATATGAGTTGTGTCATGAATGAATTCAAGAAAAAAATTGTTTTTTTTATCAAATTGTGTAATTTAGGATTATACAACTCAAAAGCTTTTTTTTTTAAAAAGAATTTTTAGATTGAATAATCTAAAATCTTTTTTTCAATGCAAAAAATTATTTTAGATTATGAAATTCGAAAGTGAATCCATAAGTAAAAAACCATAAGTAAAAAAGTTGAGATTGCACAATCTAAAAGACTCCAAATTAAAAGTTTTTTCATGATAAAAATAATTTTCTGATTATATAATTAAAAAACCATTTTTTCATAAATAAAAAATTAAAGTGGAAATTTTCATATTTGTGGGGTAGTGTGAAAAAAGAAATACCCTCCAAATTAAATAAACTCTAGGCCACACATGCATCTTAGGTATAAAGCATTAGACTCTCATTTTGCTCCCAAAATTATTTCTTCACAATGTAATATGACATAGTTCTTAGTTTGATCATATGATTAAGCTTTAAAAAGCCTTTTTAATTCATATCTTGCTTTAATCATTGGATATTTTATCCATTACAAAAGATACTGAAAATAATTGGATATTGACAAGATCTCATTACTTCACTGTTAAATAAATGTCCTCATTTTGGATAATTATTTGTATAAAATAAGTTTGTCAACCATAATAAATGTAACATTGATCAACTAAAGTTTATACTCATTATCACTAGTCTTTTCAACTACTTGGAAAAGCAAAGGCTTCTTCGTTACAATATCAAGTGTCTTTGAAAATTCAAATTCATTTGATGATTTGCATTCAATCTTTGGAATCACTTTTTCGATTCTCTTCATAAAAAAATAATCACTTATGAACATATAGGGTTAAAAAATATATAATTTTGCATTCCTGTTTAGGAACAACTACTTTGATTTCCTTCAAAAGAAAATCATCACACTTAAATAACGAGTTAGAGTAGAATAAGAGTATTATACTTTTGTTTTATCTTTTTCTTACGAATCTTTATCTTTTAACTCTTTTAGGTCATTTAGTGATGTTTATTAATTTAGGCATTGAGAGTTTGTGTGTCCTCTTTCCTTTAATACCACTAAAGGAAATATACCTTTCTATTTGGTTTGTTTTCTCAATAGTTCTTTCACATATTTCATTATCTCTTCCCCTTTAAGAAATCTCTTTGATTTTCTAATGATGTGTTTGGATTGAGAAGAGGATTTGTGGGAAGAAAAGAGAGTGAATTTGCGAGGATTGGACAAGATGTGTGAGGTTGTTTGGATTCAGGAATGGTAGAATGGATTTGGGAGGATGATTTATTGTAATTGTGAGTGTTCTTGTCAGCTGACCTGGATCAGACTTTGGTAGTAAACTCTGAATTGAATTTTCTTTTTTGCTATTGCTGCTTCGAGATGCTTATAATTTACAGTGATGGGAACTCCACCGTTATTCAGGGTCTTAAGACCCTTTTATCGCATTTGTAGATCTCCCTTCAAGAGTTAATAAAGATAAAAATATTCTGTTAACATACCCTGTTATTTTAGGGGTGCAGGTAGAACATTATCTCTAAATGTTAGTTTTCATCGAATCTCAGAGTAAATATTTGTGACTCGTGACTCGTTCATTCAGTTGTTCATTCAATTATTTTTTATTTTAGTTATCTTATCAAAATACCCTGTCAACTGTTTGGGCCGACTACTTGATGCGTCATTGGGCCTATCAACGTTTTTGGGTCGAGCTAAGCATTCTTCCTTTATAGACTAAGTGGGTCAGAATAACGCACTTAAGTGCTCGGGTCGAGCCCCGAACACATCTGACCAGTACATAGCCCCCCAACCTCGAGTCAAGCATGGCGAGGCGAAGAGGTTTAATTGTGTGACAAGACATTGAATTAGAGGGTGGTTGACTCGCGGTTTTTGAGGCATCAATGGATGGGACAGTTTCGCGAAGGCCTCAGTGATTTATACATGTGTTCCCTAATCAATGGTTGAGGGAGAGTGTCACTTTCATACCCTCTTTTACAAGTTTATACTACTCGTTTAAAAGTTAGAGAATTGAGGGACTGGGGGTGGTCTGATAAAAAAAGATGAGAGTTTAATGAAAGTTGTGGTATGCAGAATGGGTGAGCTGATATGTAGTGATGAATTGTCAGACCCAGAGGGGTCATTATGCTTTTTCTATGTCACCTTTTTTACCAAAATTTTGTTGTGTCTTCCCTTCTCAATTTTTGAAAAAGAGATATTGACTGAGCTCAACGTGGCTCCTGCCCAGCTGCATCCGAACAACTAGGCATTCATTTGAGCCTTCATTATTTTATGTTTCTAGCTCAACATTTCGTCCATTGTGGAATTGTTCTTTTACTTTTTTGAATTCAAACAATCCGATCGACAACTATGGGTTTCTTTGAGTGGTGTTCCCGGGCGAGGTCTACTTACCCTTTTTCAATCCTCATACAAAAACATTAAAGGTCGGTTCATAAAGGTTCGCGCCTCGGCCGGAGATCCATCTTTGCTAGATGGTTTCCTTTGTATTTGTTCCTGCCGGTTGACTCGATTACCTTTGTACGACTACAACGATCGCACGCCCAATTATCCCTGCCTTCGTTCGTGTCTTTCTTCGATCAAATACTTGAAAATGTAAAGACAAAAGGGCGCCCTAGAGGCTGTTTGCACTTCGACGCTCAAGTCAGTACTGGGCTAGGACCGAAACGTAGCTGTAAAAATCTCTGTGTGTAATCTGTGTGTGTATTTGTGTAAATGTTGCGTACCTCATTAGGTTTGTTACTTCCCCTTATATATTCTAGGGTTTTCGCTATTTTTGCTAACCGCAATTAGGGTTACTGGGGGTGTGCCCTAGCGCCGCTATCACCCACTCTTAGGGCAATCTAACACGTAAGGCTCCCTCGCTGGAGTGCAACCTCTGACGGGATGACCATCTGGGTACCAACTTGTGCACCTAATCTTTGGGGCCATCCGTCCTGGGAGTGCCCTAGCTGTTCACATGCCATGCATGCAGTTTACCCCTAGAACATAACCCTTACGGGCGTTATCTCTTCCAGTGGCTCTTTAGTTGTTGTTCCGTCCGGTTGACCGGGACGTCTTCGTGCGCGACCTCAACCGTCAGCTAGGGACTCCTTCCCACGGGTTACCTGTGGATTCCTGCAAAAAGAGGACAAAAGGGCGCCCTAGCGGCCGTT
>Ga0123342_1010330_pt1 | contig 10757 bp, 4 predicted proteins | sample Turbeawhitnodule_FD_89960 | JGI IMG/M metagenome (GOLD analysis project Ga0123342, IMG submission 89960) | Root nodule microbial communities of legume samples collected from Mexico - Turtle bean Mexico white nodule | ecosystem: Host-associated > Plants > Roots > Nodule | place: Mexico: Nepantla... | reverse complement strand
TATTGATTATTTCCTTCTTTAGTTAAACCCTATAATGAGTGTACTACTTGTATATATTCAAACCATTTGTTTTGATTTGAATAATAAGAAAGAAGAGATATTCATTCTCATATCCTTTGTCTTCAGTTTACTCTTTTGTTAATCTCTGTTCTATTTTGTAATACTTTTACCTATCAATAGTGTCATCTGGTTTATGCTTAGCTATAAAATCCATTTATAACCAATAAAATTATTTCTAGGAGGAAAATCCACCAAAGACCAAGTTTCATTAGACTCAAAAGCATAAAGTTCACGTTGCAGAACTTCTTTCCAACAATTATGTTTTATCGCCTCTTTAAATGATTTAGGTTCTTGGATAGAAGAAATATTATAACAAAAAAGAAGAATATGTAGAAGGACAGTTATGGTAAGAGAAATATTTTTTAATAGGACATTTATTATCTGAAGAATGATTGATAACATCTTTTTGAAGAGAATAAAGTAGGGTGATAGTTCTTCAAGTATCCAGGTTGTTGTTTGAGACGAGTAGAAACTCAAATAAATAAAGATTGTGGATTAGAAGGATGGTGTTATAAGATATCAGTATCAGTTAAATGTAATGGATTAAGAGAATCAGTAACAGGGGTACTGGATGACAATGCTTTTTCAAAAACTAAAGGAACAATATCACTGAAAGATATATCATTATCAGAAATAGAAGGAAGAAAATGCTTAAACTTAAATGGATCAGGTTTGTCCAAATTGGTATCAGTTTTATCCTTATAGAAAGGAAAATGGGTTTCACAAAAAATAACATCTCGTGCCATAAAAATATTCTTCTAATTCATATAAAAAAGAGTAACATCTCTTACCACATCTTTGTAACCAAGAGAAACACATTTTCTAGCTTTATAACTAAACTTTGTTCTTTGAACACCACTAGTAATAACAAAAGTCAAACAACCAAAAAAAAATTATATGAGACAAATATGACATTACATTATAAACCATTTGATATGGTGATTTATTATGTAAAAGAGGAGTATGAGTTCTATTGATTAAATGAAAAGAGTGCTTGACATTATATGACAAAAATAAAAAGGAAATTGAGACTAAAAAAATTAGTGCATGAGTGACATTCAAAATATGTTATTGTTTATGCTCAACAACATTGTTCTATTATGGTGTTTCCACACAATCAGTTTGATGAACAACCTTTTTTCTATTAAAGAAATCAGTCATAAGAAACTCAGGGTCATTATCACCTCTTAATACTTTCAAATGAGTATTGAACTGATTTTCAATCATGTTGATGAAATTTTGTAAGTGTGTGTTTCGACTTTAGTTTTCATTAGACAAATCCATGTATATCGGGTAAAATCATCTAGGAGAGTTAAAATATATTTATACCCTTCAACATAAGCGTGATTTAAAGGACCCCATATATCAATATGAAGCAAATAAAAAATTTGAAGTTCATTTAGTAAAGCTAGAAGGAAAACATGTATCACAAGTGTTGGGTTTATTAGTGTCTAAGTTCAGGGGGGGGGGTGAATTGAGCTTATAAAAGATTCAAGCAGATTCAAGTTTTTTCACAGAACAGAGTAAAAGAATTGATTTATTTTGGAAAGAACAGATTTATATTTCAACTTACTTCATCAAGACAACATTTCAGTTGTATGATTTCCTGATATTAGGAGTATTCAACAGCAGGCAATGTATCACATTAATGTGCACAGATGAAAAACAGATAGTTGAATAAAGAGACACTTTTTGAATATCAAACCACACACTTGAATGAATCGTGTCAATTGATAGACTTGATTTTTACAAAATAATGTTCTTCAATTATCTCCAAATTAGTCACTCAAATTCCAAAAAGATACTCATATAGGTTTTCCATAAATCAAGAACAGTAAGAACAAACCCATAAAGAACAGATTCAATTTTAATTGAACAGGTTTATTTTCAGTCATATTAACACACAAAACAGTAAATGAGTGCAGAGATTAAGGGAGGTTGAACACCACAAGATTATACTGGTTCACTCAAATGAGCTACATCTAGTCTCACATTTCCCAAGGTGAAATCCACTAAAAAACAGTACAAGACAATTACACAACCTAATGTTCTTGAACCCTACAAGAAAAAAGGCACACCTAGCTGAAAAATACTATTTCAGCACTCCCAACACTTCAATAAACACTATCAAGAAGTGTCTTACAACCACAATTACAAAGAAGAGAATGATTAAATGAATACACTTGGAAAGATAATGCCGAATCCTGGAAAGACTAGTAGAACAGATTGCAAAAACCAGTGACAACACCTCATACCAAGCTTAGGACACACAAGAACAAGCACTCCTTTTTCTTTTGAAAATTCTTTCAAGAACACGTGCAAATTCGTTTGAATTCTCTGAAAAACTTTTAATCTCTGTTACAAACTCGTTTTCTCAACACTCAACTCAAGTCAGATTTATCTCTCTTTTTATAAGAAACATTTTATAACAGACTTTTAAAAAACAGTTAGAGAACTGTTATAAAAATAACAGATTGAAAATAAAATGAACATATTTATTTTCACAAAGCCAAAGAGAGTTTTTCAACTATTGCAGCTCAGTCATAAGAGACTTAGTCAAGCATCTTGCTGCAAAGACAAAGTTATGAAAAAAGTTTAAAAAACAAGGCACCAATTTAAAAAGGATCTATTCATTTGAGAAACAACAAATTTATTTTTTGTGCAGTAAAGCATATTTTGGGAAAAAATATGAGAAAAACATTTGGAAAACATTGTGCTTGATCTTATCACCTTGATAAGATTTATGAGGTGGGTCACGATTCAAAAAGCTTACTTTAAACATACTCTAACCTATATACAAGACTACCCAAGAACATCATTACAATCTTCAAAGCAATGCACACACTTTGCTACATCAAACACATTGACTTGAAGGAGCAACATCCATCTTCAACAACAAGGATCAAAAATCCTATAAAACTATTTGGGTAATGTGAAGACAATTTTTTCAACCTATCATGTGATAAATGTCCCATTCTAAAATGCCAAAGTTTAGCATTATCAGTATCTACACAAGATTTATTATGTTGACAGTCTTATTAGGAATAAATGAAATCTCAGTGTCAATTATACTCCTCCCTATTGTTTTGTGACACTTGATGGATACTAAAAATCCTCAATTGATAAAGGTTGTGTTATCTGTCAGTTGTACCAATCACTCTTCATGGTTATGTTTGAACAAGGAAACAAACAGAAGGTTGAAAAATGGTTAAACAATTGTGATTTATGGTCAATCTTGAAACAAAGATTAAATTGACTTGGAATGAAGGTGCATATAAAACATTAGTCAAAGTGAGTGAATGAGAGATTTGAACTGTAACAGACTAATTAAAACTCAATTGATTTTCATTAGGTAAAGAGACTAGTATAGGAGAAATACTATAAATGAAAAAGATTTTTTTTATTGTAGCATATATCATCTGTAGCCCCTATGTCCAATACCTAGTGACTACAAAACTTACCTAATTTGGTTGAATTGATTTGAGCATTAATGGATGCACTCATATTAACATATTTCTTACTTAAATTTGTAACCTGATGGAAAACCATGTCTATGATAACATGTGTCCACTGTATGACTACTTATGTCACAATATGTACAAAAATGGGAGCATTTTCCCTTGTCTTGCCATGGTGAAAGAATAAGGAGCAAAACATAGAAGAAAAATAAATGTTCCAGAGTCCTAAAAGTTGTGATACCATATTAGTTTTATATATCTCATTTAGAGAAAGGATCAATAAACAAGACAAAAGGGAGAAAGAATTCAAGAAATGACTATGTTTTATTAATCAGATAATCGCTACACGCTTATTCAGATTATTGAGTACTCTATTTATAAAGCACAAAAAAAAAAAAATAGAAGATGCAATTACAACTAATAGAGAAAACAATGTAGTTACAATTGACAAAGTAAACATATGTAATTATAATTGAAAAATTGAAATATTTATACGATATTGGGTTTATCATCTAATATAGGCAAGTGAATTCTCGTTAAAGCATAAAAGTAGTTTGTTGACACCAACATTAAGGGCCACTTTTGTGACTAAATGGTAGCTAGCATAGAATGTTTGTGACACTATCATGCCCATATGATATTTCCACAATCCACCTCTAAATACTCTCATTTATTATAAACTTTCTACCATTACAATATTCCAAATGGGGTGTTTTCCCTTGGAGGAGAACAATAATGCATTGCCATTAATGAGAATCTCCAACGACATCATGAGGTTGCAATACATGAACAAGCAAGGGATCCGATCTGCAATCAGGATTGTGGCGGAGACGATATGGCAGGGGATAAAGGACGTGTGGTGGTTCGTGATGGCGACAACAATACTATTTTCACTCAAAGTCCCACTTTAGCTCATCTATAACATATACAAATGAAGGAACACAAATGGAAGTTTTTTACATGTGTCACAAACATAAAAATTGTTCAGAAAAAATGCAAGACAAAATATTTGAAAAATTACCAAAATGAGAAAAGTTTCAACGACATGGCTAATGTAGAGCATGACACATGGCAAATGCAGCACACGAAACTTGGCATTAACACCCCCCCACATTTCACTACTGAAAACTTATGCTTATGAAAAAACCCTAATCCATGCTAATTTCTCTTCTACTTAGAAACTATATAATATTGTCTTTGCTCCATGCTTTGTCAAATTCATGCTACAAACATTTTTGTCATTTTTTCTCTAAGGTGTTTTCCCACGTCTCATAAATGTTTCTCTCTCTTAGAAACCATGTCCTTCACTCTCTACTACAGAGTGTACTCCACCTTTCAGTGGTTTTCCAAATCCATGCTAGAAACCTTATGCATGGGCTTTCTCGTTTTTGGTACAGTCAAAGGTTATATTGATGGTAAGATCTTTGAAAATGTGTATCAAATGAGTAAAATCTTTTGCCTAATGGAGATATTTTACCACCATCAAATGTTCCTTAGGGTTTAAATTACCATTTCAATATGATTTCTTTGGTGTTTTTGTTCAAATTTTTGTTGTAAGGGTTGAAGTTAATCTTTTTTCGAGACATGTTAGGGCACTAACCTTTTAAGTATGTTTATATTTTTTCTGCAAATGATTTAACTTTTAACATTGAACATATGTCTATCTCTACTGGAAACTCTACTCCACTATTCAATGGTTTGTCCAATCCATGCCACAAACCCTATGCATGGCCTTTCTCGATTTTGGTAAGATCAATGATTATATTGACAATAAGACCTTTGTTCATGTGCACCAAATCTTATATTTGAATTTGGATTTTAAATCATAAATGGAGATCTTTTGTTGCCATCAAATGTTCCTCAAGGTTTAAAGTATGATTTTAGAACAATTTTCTTTGGTTTTTGTTCTGATTTTTGCTTTAAAGGTTGAAGTTAATCTTTTTTAGGACAGATTACACCACTGATCTTTGAAGTTTGATTAAATTTTATATTTTTTCATCAACATTGAACATTTCTTTTATTTCTTCTTTATTTAATATTTCAGTATATAAATGAGTTCACTCATTAGGTTTGTTCATGAAAGAAAATTCAATATGTCGCTCTTGCAAAAGTAAATTCACTCAATAAAAGAAGTCACTCTTGAAAAGGAAAATTGGAGTCTCATCACCCGGGTTATTCGGTTGTGGTTTGTGACAAATTTCACACAGAAGTTCCTATTTTCAATCAGAAGAACCCTAATTTACAAATTCCAAAATAAAACTATTAAGGATAATTTGTATTCTATTTGGTCTTTTAGTGTTGTTTTAAATGGTCGGTGTTATAAAATCACTCATCACCGTTACAAAATTAAGTTTCAGTTTGGAACAAAGGTAGTTTCACAAGATATCAAATTGGTTCAAAAAATTAAGTCATAATACATACCTCATTTTGTAGTCACTGCTCTAGCTTTGACACAGACTACTTGGGTAATCTAAACTATTATGGTTGAACATCATTTGAAATCAATTACATTTTTTAAGTGTAGTGAATTCATTCGTTTATGCAGGTGTCTTGGGAGTACTAACGGGTGTTGGAACTGAAAAAGACTTACAAAGAACTGACAAAAGCACAAAGTTGAATGTCATCTCCATAGAGATTGATGGGTAACAGAAATGTTGATTTTACAAATAATATTGACTTTTTAAAAATGCTTAACCGATTTTACTTTTCATAGTAATTTCCTAATTGAATGTACTTTATTTGGAAACTTTGTTAATGAACTCAATGCATTCCTTGCATATGGAGAAGTTCATAATATTGTTATTACTATTCAGTTTGCTAGTTATGTAATTTTACCTACAACTATATTTTGTTTTTTGGTAATGTGTAAAAGTTTCACTATTTTCAATAATATTGTTTTCATTTATTTAAATAAGGCGTTTCTTTAAAACTATATTGATTGTATAAAGATTGTTTACAATGTCGATTGTGAAGAGGCAACCCAACTAAAAAAATGTAACTTTAAAATTCAGTATTTACTTTGTTAGGGTAGTAAGTTTGTGAAAATAGGAGGTCTAATATAATCAAATGTTGATACTATATGGGATGTTTGAAAGTACATACTCACCATCACAAGGATTAAGTTAGTTGTTTGAATCTTCTAAACAAAGCATTAAGGATGAGTTCCTTCAAATGAACCCTAGAAATACAATACAAGGACTAAAGGATTGCAAATAAACATGATGTTATTATCCTATCATTTCAACATTAGGTAGCTCTCATGCTAATAATTTTGTTGTATTGTTACATGAAAACACTTTTTTAATTTTTGGTATCATAAAACATGTTGATGATGATAATTGGTGGTATATTGCTTACATGTGCAATAAAGAAGTATACCTGGATTCCAAAATACTTTTTGGTGAGAAATGCAACAAGCATGTCTTCAAATTTTGCCTACGTATTCTTCTTATTTATTTCCAACAATTAATGGTCTTTTTTATTAACATTGTATATATTATAGATATTGAATACTGAATATATATATATATATATATATATATATATATATATATACACACACGTGTGTGTATATTTCATGTATAAGATCAAGGTTCATGTCATTCATCAAACATATCCAACCACTCTTGTGCTTTTTGACATGGATGCTACTACACTCTTGTGTGTGTGTGTGTGTGTGTATATATATATATATATATATACATACACACACGTGTGTGTGCGTGTGTATATTTCAGGTATAAGATCAAGGTTCATGTCATTCATCAAACATATTCAACCACTCCTGTGCTTTTTGACATGGATGCTACTACACTCCTCAAAAAGTCTTGCATAAAGATCTCTAAATCCCAGAACAAGGTTAAGTGCTAACGAATTTCCTTCTATTTCTTTAATTAAATAATATTTATGGATTGAATGACTTAAATAATGTTTATGGATTTAGAATATTATTTGTAGTCATATTCCAAAAGAATTTTCAATTTTATTCAAAGTGTGAAAACAATCAAACTTTCATATTTGAGCAATCATTTAGAGTTAAAAGAGTTTGTATTAATAACAATATCATTCAAAGGTTCAATAACAAGGATATGAACACTTTGGTATGTACTTCATTATTTAATTATTTCTTTTATATTGTTGTTATTCACATGAACTTTGATATGGATATTAATGATGTTTTTGGAAGATATATATTTTGAGAATAAAGAATTTTGCAAAATTAAGCATACAACAAATGATTTGTATTGGTATAATTTTTTGTAGTTGTTCTTTTCAGGATTTAGTACATGTCTAAAGCACATTAACCAACAACATCGACATTCCTACATCAAATTCTTGTCATTTAGGTCCGGTTTACTTTAAGGGAAGCACTATTTATGTGGGTGGAAGTGTATTGATATCTCTCATTTGGATCCAGTGGTCTACACGAAAGAGGAAGAGAGAGATCAACGTGAACCGAATTTTAGAAACTCCCCTCAAATACAAAGAAAGTCATGCAAGCAAGTGTATTTTTTTCATTTTAACCTCGTTTTACTCGTAACATGAGAGTGACACATTGTATAATTAATATATATAACATAATACAATACAAATAATATTAAAATTATCTAAATACAAATATTAATTATTACATAAATTTAACTAACACAAATAGTTAATGATATTATCAATAAAATGAAATAATAATAATTAATAAAATTAATAATAAAATAAAATTTTAATACAACACAAAATAAACAAATTGTATAACTATTATTATTATTATTATTATAAATATAATAATATTATTTACTTTTAATACAAAATTATTATCTAATTATACTTTTTAAATTTGTAAATATTTAAATTATTATTTTTATATAACAATTTACTACTTTTATATATATTAAAAATTTTACATCTAAATATTTTTCGACAAGTAAGTTCGAAAATAATTAATCAACAGTATAAACAATCAAAAATAATTTTCAAAATTTTAATTAACTCAAATCAACTCAAAAATGTCTTATATTTCTTATAATAATAAAATTACCCTATTATATCACAATTAAACAAAATCACTTCTTTTACATTTTCTTCTTAAATCCTCACACATCCACTTCACAAAAAAAAAAAAAAACAGTCAACTACAACCGTCAACTACAACCGCCGCAACAACATTAAAAATAATTTTCATTTTAACTAATGATTTTCGACTTTAATCCTACTTTCCGTAATTTTAATAATCATCACCCTTTTAAGAAATTATCATTTTGATTAAATTATTAGTTTTATACATATTAAATAAGTCTTAAAGATAGTATCAATGAATATACAGAAAGAACAAAAGAGTAAAGAAGTGAAAAATAAAATCACTAAAATTGTAATTTAAAAATTAAAAAAAAAAACATTGATCTTAGAGTAAGATTAGGCGAACGAAGTTGAGCTACAATGCATGATCATCATAAACACAACAAAATTATTAATGATTTTTCCCTTGATCCCATCCCACATTCCCAATTCCAATGCAACAAAAACAAAAACAAAAAAGAATGATCAATACAAGAATGGAATAACACCCTTCCTTTGCTTCGGATAATCCTCCCCAAACTTTTCCAAATACCACCTCCGGTTGCCACGCGCCCTGGGCCCGAGGTTCGCAAAAGTATAAAGAAAAAAGCCCAGCCCAGCCCAGGACCAAGTCATAACAGCCCAGCCCAGCCATTCCACAATCTCCCCAAAGTAATTAGGACACGCAACGAGGTCGAACAACCCTCCGCGGGGCACCACGTAGCCCTTCCCCTCGCTCTTCAGCCGCAGCAAAACCCTATCAGCCCACACATTAATCCCCATCCCACACAAAAACACCAAAAGCCCAATCAAAAACCGGAACCAGAAAAAGCCCGATGAAGTATAATGGGTGTGGTAGTGGGAGACTGAACGGGCCTGGAGATAGGAATTGAGGAGGTTGAAGAAGAAGGCCATGAGGGCCACGGAGAGGGGGAAGCCCGATGCGGTTTTTTTGGACGGGGTGAAAAGGAGGCGGAGAGGGTAGAGGATGGTGCGGTTGAAGTAGTGGAGGAGGAAGATGGCGATGAGGGCTTGGGCTTTAGGGTTGTCGGAGTGGAGGCCATGGGGGAAGAGGAGGAGGGTGAGCCAGAGCGTTGGGCTTTCCATTAGGAGCCAGGCGAGGGGGGGCGGGAGGTTGGGCCCCCATCCGGGCCTGTGGTGCTTGCCGTAGGGGGCCTGGAGGAAGGTGAGGGAGAGGAAGGTGGGGGGTGCCATGAGGAAGAGCGCGACGAGGGAAGAGTGGAAGAGGGAGGAGTCGTCTTGGATCATCATGGTTGCGATGAGAAACTGAGTGCACAATTCTTTCTTTTATTTTTCTTTTTTGGGGTTTGGTACCTCTGTCAGATTGTGGGGACCTGCTGTAAAACTCAGAGGCCAAATTATTATTGCAGTAAATTTATTATACTCTTTCAAAAATTAATTATAAATAATCAATTCATCATTATTTTTTTATTTTTATGGTATATTTATTAAGATTACTTTACTAAAATAGATTAGTTTTACACTTTTTATTCTATCTATTTTTTTCTTTATTTAATACCATAAATGCATGTATAAGTGATCGTAATGATCAACATTATAATACAAAATTACAATAAATATGTTAGAGAAAGGAAACATTTCTTTCCAGAATAAAAATTAACAATTTAATTATTTTTATAAACTTTATGTAATTATATTTTTTTAATAACTAGTTTTATAAAATATTTTTAATTCAATACATTATTAGTTTATTAATTTGAAACTGATGAAGTAGAAGCTAAATTATCAATCATGGCATAACTTATCAGTGTTGTTAATTAGACCGTAACAACAAACAAGGTTTTTTTACCATGGGATTATTTTATTTTATTTTATTAAAATGGGTGCGTTTAAAAAAAATTACAAATTTAGGCAAGTCGTGCCAATTCGGCACGACTTCATATGCACTAATCGTCCCAATTAGATACGATTCTATCATGTCATACTGGAGTCGTGCCAACTTGACACGATTTCTGCCTTGTTATATTGAAGTCGTGCCAACTTGGCACGACTTCTGCCACGTCATAATTTATTTATTTTTTTAAAATTTTATTGTTTATATATTGGGTAGTAAGTTATGTAATGTTAAAAATTAATTTGATACATAATTTTCTAAGAGTGTTAGTTTTAAGGAACAAAAAAATTGGATAATCGTGTATGGATCATGTT
>Ga0123342_1010329_pt1 | contig 10760 bp, 8 predicted proteins | sample Turbeawhitnodule_FD_89960 | JGI IMG/M metagenome (GOLD analysis project Ga0123342, IMG submission 89960) | Root nodule microbial communities of legume samples collected from Mexico - Turtle bean Mexico white nodule | ecosystem: Host-associated > Plants > Roots > Nodule | place: Mexico: Nepantla... | reverse complement strand
ATGGACTTCCATATGAGTCTTGGTTGGTGCTAAGTTTTGGTGAGTTCTTGAATTTAGAACATTGATCCAATTCTAAAGTAAAGTGCCTTTCAAATCCAGCTCAAGTTGCTCCTAAGAATGTCATGTGTTCTTGTAGTTACATTCACATCAACCCAGGTAAGGAGGCACGTCCATTAACAAATCATAAAAAGAAGATACGGGGAAGAAAAACCAGGACGTTTTGTTTTCGGAAAACTAGTTTTGTTCACTATCGGTCTGGGACTTACCGCGCATTAGTCCTTAGGTATTTTGGTCTGAAATTTTTACCACACGTTTGTCACTGTGTCTGTTAAGTTTTGGCTGAGATTTGAGCCCTATATTCGTCCCACAAGATTGGCAATAAATTTTTTATTCATCACTGCCAGGGCTGAAAGGAAGGTTCGTTTGTGTGCGAAACTAATTAATTTTTTTCGTGGGTGAATACTCATCTGTTTGACCTGCAATTTGTCGCGTTTTGTCCCAAATTTAGTGGAGATTCTTACGTGGATTTTTGGGAAAAATCTATTTCGGGACAATTTTTCAGAAATTTTGTGCAAACCAAGGCTACTTCTACCAAAACTTGTAAAATTTCTCCCTACTTTCTGCAATTTTATTCCAGGTCCGTATTGCGCTGAAAAAATTCACACAAGTACTTTCATATGTTGTTTGCACCCAGGTAAGGAAGCACGTCCATAAACAAATAAAAAAAGAAGATACGGGGAAGAAAAGCCAGGACGTTTTGTTTTCGGAAAACCAGTTTTGTTCACTCTCGGTCTGGGACTTACGACGCCTTACTCCTGGGGTATTTTGGTCTGAAATTTTACCATACGTTCGTCACTGTGTCTGTTTAGTTTTGGCTGAGATTTGAGCCCCAGATTCGTCCCACAAGATTGGCAATAAATTTTTTATTCATCACTGCCAGGTCTGAAAGGAAGGTTCATTTGTGTGCGAAACTGTTTCATTTTTTTTCGTGAGTGAATACTCATCTGTTTGACCTGAAAATTGTCGCATTTTGTCCCAAATTCAGTGGAGATTCTTACGTGGATTTTCAGGGAAAAACTATTTCGGGACAATTTTTCAGAAATTTTGTGCAAACGAAGGCTATCCTCTACCAAAACTTGTGAAATTTCGCCCTACTTTCTGCAATTTTATTCTGAGTCCGTATTGCGCTGAAAAAATTCACACAAGTACTTTCATATGTTGTTTGCACCCAGGTAAGGAGGCACGTCCATAAACAAATCACGAAAAGAAGATACGGGGAAGAAAAGCCAGGATGTTTTGTTTTCGGAAATCCAGTTTTGTTCACTCTTGGTCTAGGACATACCACACCTTATTCCTCTGGTATTTTGGTCTGAAATTTTTACCATACTTTCGTCACTGTGTCTGTTGAGTTTTGGCTGAGATTTGAGCTCCAGATTCGTCCCACAAGATTTGCAATAAATTTTTTATGCATCATTGTCAGGGCTGAATGGAAGGTTCGTTTGTGTGCGGAACTGTTTGATTTTTTTCGTGGGTGAATACTCATCTGTTTGGCCTGAAATTTGTCGCATTTTTTCCCAAATTTAGTGGAGGTTCTTACGTGGATTTTCAGGAAAAAACTATTTCGGGACAATTTTTCAGAAATTTTGTGCAAACCAAGGCTATGCTCTACCAAAACTTGTGAAATTTTGCCTTACTTTCTGCAATTTTATTCTGGTTCTGTATTGCAAACAAAAAATTCACACAAGTAATTTCATATCTTTTTTGCACCCAGGTAAGGACGCACGTTTTGTTTTCGGAAAACCAGTTCTGTTCACTCTCGGTTTGGGACCTACCACGCCTTACTCCTTGGGTATTTTGGTTTGAAATTTTTACCATACGTTTGTCACTGTGTCTGTTGCGTTTTGGCTGAGATTTGAGCCCCAGATTCGTCCTACAAGATTTGCAATAATTTTTTTATTCATCACTGCCGGAGCTGAAAGGAAGGTTTGTTTGTGTGCTATACTGTTTGCTTTTTTTCGTGGGAGAATACTGATCTGTTTGACCTTAAATTTGTCGAGTTTTGTCCCAAATTCAATGGAGATTCTTACGTTGATTTTAAGGAAAAAAATATTTTGGGACAATTTTTCAGTAATTTTGTGCAAACCAAGGCTATCCTCTACCAAAACTTGTGAAATTTTGCCTTACTTTCTGCAATTTTAGTCAGGGTCCGTATTGCGCTGAAAAAATTCACACAAGTACTTTCATATGTTCTTTTCACCCAGGTAAGGAGCCACGTCATTAACAAATCACAAAAAAAAAAGATACGGGGAAGAAAAGTCAGGACGTTTTGTTTTAGGAAAACCAGTTTTATTCACTCTCTGTCCGGGACTTACGACGCCTTACTCCTTGGGTATTTTGGTCTGATATTTTTACCATACGTTCGTCACTGTGTGTATTGAGTTTTGGCTTAGATTTAAGCTCTAGATTTGTTCCACTAGATTGGTAATAAATTTTTTATTCATCACTACCAGGGCTGAAATGAAGGTTCGTTTGTGTGCGAAACTGTTTGAATTTTTTCGTGGGTGAATACTCATCTGTTTGACCTGAAATTTCTCGCGTTTTCCCAAATTCAGTGGCGATTCTTAAGTGGATTTTTCAGGAAAAAAACAATTTCGGGTCAATTTTTCAGAAATTTTGTACAAACCAACTCTACCAAAACTTGTGAAATTTCGCCCTACTTTCTGCGATTTTATTCCGGGTCTGTATTGCGCTGAAAAATTTCACACAAGTAATTTCATATATTTTTTTCACCTAGGTAAGGAGGCACGTCCATAAACAAATCACAAAAAGAAGATACGGGGAAAAAAAGCCAGGGTTGTTTGATTTTTTTCGTGGGTGAATACTAATCTGTTTGACCTGAAATTTTTCTCGTTTTGCCCCAAATTCAGTGGAGATTCTTAAGTGGATTTTCAGGAAAAAACTATTTCGGGTCAATTTTTCAGAAATTTTGTGCAAACCAAGGCAATCCTCTACCAAAACATCTGAAATTTCGCCCTACTTTCTGTAATTTTATTTTGGGTGCGTATTGCGCTGAAAAAATTCACACAGGTACTTTCATATGTTGTTTGCACCCAGTTAAGGAAGCACGTCCATAAAAAAATTACAAAAAGTAGATACGGGGAAGAAAAGCCAGGACGTTTTGTTTTCGGAAAACCTGTTTTGTTCACTCTCGGTCTGGGACTTGCTACGCCTTACTCCTTGGGTATTTTGGTCTGAAATTTTTACCATACGTTCGTCACTATGTCTGTTGAGTTTTGGCTGAGATTTGAGTCGCAGATTCGTCCCACAAGATTGGCAATAAATTTTTTATTCATCACTGCCAGGGCTGAAAGGATGGTCGTTTGTGTGCGAAACAGTTTGATTTTTTTTCCTTGCTGAATACTCATCTGTTTAACCTAAAATTTGTCGCATTTTGTCCTTAATTCAGTGGATATTCTCACATGGATTTTCAGGAAAAAAACTATTTCGGAACAATTTTTCAGAAATTTTGTACAAACCAAGGCTACCTTTTACCAAAACTTCTGAAATTTCGCCCAAGTTTCTGCAATTTTATTCCGGGTCCGTATTGCGCTGAAAAAATTCACACAGGTACTTTCATATGTTATTTGCACCCAGGTAAGGAGTCACGTCCATAAACAAATCACAAAAAGAAGATATGGGGAAGAAAAGCCAGGACGTTTTGTTTTCGGAAAACCAGTGTTGTTCACTCTCGGTCTGGGACTTACCATGCCTTAGTCCTTGGGTATTTTGGTTTGAAATTTTTACCGTACGTTCGTCACTGTGTCCGTTGAGTTTTGGCTGACATTTGAGCCCCAGATTCATTCCACAAGATTGACAATAAATTGTTTATTCACCACTGCCAGAGCTGAAAGGAAGGTTCGTTTGTGTGCAAAACTGTTTGATTATTTTCGTGGGTGAATACTCATTCGTTTGAAAGGAAGGTTCATTTGTGTGCGAAACTGTTTGATTTTTTTTGTGGGTGAATACTCATCCCTTTGACTGTAAATTTGTCGTGTTTTGTCCCAAACTCAGTGGAGATTCTTACGTGGATTTTCAGGAAAAAAACTATTTCGGGACAATTTTTCAGAAATTTTGTGCAAACCAAGGTTTTCCTCTACCAAAACTTGTGAAATTTCGACCTTCTTTCTGCAATTTTATTCCGGGTCCGTTTGGGTATAAAAAATTCACACAAGTACTTTCATATGTTGTTTGCACCCAGGTAAGGAGGCACGTCCATATACAAATCACAAAAACAAGATACGGGAAAGAAAAGCCAGGATGTTTTGTTTTCGGAAAACCAGTTTTGATCACTCTCGGTTTGGGACTTACCACGACTTACTCCTTGGGTATTTTGGTTTGAAATTTTTACCACACGTTTGTCACTGTATCTGTTGAGTTTTGGTTGAGATTTGAGCCCCAAATTCGTCCCACAAGATTTGCAATAAATTTTTTATTCATCACTGCCCATCACTGCCAGGGCTGAAAGGAAGGTTCGTTTGTGTGCGAAACTGTTTGATTTTTTCGTGGGTGAATAGTCGTCCATTTGTCCTGAAATTTGTCGCGTTTTGTCCCAAATTTAGTGGATATTCTTACGTGGATTTTCAGAAAAAATTATTTCGGGATAATTTTTCAGAAATTTTGTCCAAACCAAGGCTATCATCTACCAAAACTTGTGAAATTTCGCCCTACTTTCTGCAATTTTCTTTTGGGTCTGTATTGCGCTGAAAAAATTCACACAAGTACTTTCATATGTTGTTTGCACCCAGGTAAGGAGGCACGTTCATAAACAAATCACAAAAAGAAGATATGGGGAAGAAAAGCCAGGACGTTTTGTTTTTGGAAAACAAGTTTTGTTCACTCTCGGTTTGGGACTTACCACACCTTACTCCTTAGGTATTTTGGTCTGAAATTTTCGTCACTGTGTCTGTTGAGTTTTGGCATAGATTTGATCCCCAAATTCGTCCCACAAGATTGGCAATAAGTTTTTTATTCATCACTACCAGGGCTGAAAGGAAGGTTTGTTTGTGTGCGAAACTGTTTGATTTTTTTCGTGGGTGAATACTCCTCCGTTTGACCTGAAATTTGTCGCTTTTTGTCCCAAATTAAGTGGAGATTTTTACGTAGAATTGCAGGAAAAAACTATTTCGGGACAAATTTTCAGAAAATTTGTGCAAAACAAGGCTATCTCTACCAAAACTTGTGAAATTTCGCCCTACTTTCAACAATTTTATTCCGGGTCCGTATTGCGCTGAAAAAATTCACACAAGTACTTTCATATGTTGTTTGCACCCAGGTAAGGAGGCACGTCCATAAACAAATCACAAAAAGAAGATACGGGGAAGAAAAGTCAGGACGTTTTGTTTCAAAAAACCAGTCTCTACAAAAAACTTATTAAATTTCTCTCTACTTTCTCCAATTTTATCCTGGGTTCGTAGTGCGATGAAAAATTCACACAAACACTACCATATATTGTTTGAACCCAAGAACGAAGGCACGTCCATAAACAAATCAGAAAAAGAAGATATGGGGAAGTTTCACTCTCGGTCTGGGACTTACTATGCCTTCTTGATTGGGTATCTTTGTCTAAAACATTTACCAGACATTCGTCATTGTTTCTATTGAGTTTTGGCAGAGATTTGAGCCACAAATTCTTCCCACATGATTTGCAATAAATTTTTTATTCATCACTTCCCGCGGTGAAAGAAAGGCTCGTTTGTGTGTGAAACTGTTTGATTTTTTTCCTAGGTGAGTACTCCTCCGTTTGAACTCAAATTTGTCTCGTTTTGTCCCAAATTCAGTCCAGATTCTTACGTGAAATTTCAGGAAAAAAACTACTTCGGAAGAATTTTTCATAAATTTTGTGCAAACCAAGACTATCCTCTACAAAAAAACTTGTGAAATTTCTCTCTACTTTCTCCAATTTTATCCTGCGTTCGTAGTGCGTTGACAAAATTCACACAAACACTATCATATATTGTTTGAACCCAAGAAAGATGGCATGTCTATAAACAAACAACAAAAAGACGATACGGGGAAGAAAATCTAGGACGTTTTGTTTTCGGAAAACAAGTTTTGTTCACCTCAGTCTGGGCCTGAATGCGCCTTACTCCTTGGGTATCTTGGTCTGAAACATTTACCAAACATTGGTCATTGTATCTATTGATTTTTGGCAGAGATTTGAGCCCCAAATTCATTCCACAAGATTTGCAATAAACTTTTTATGCAGCATTGCCAGTGGTGAAAGGAAGACTCGATTGTGTGTAAAACTGTTTGATTTTTTCCTAGGTGAATACTCATCCGTTTTACTTGAATTTTGTTGCATTTTGTCCCAAATTCCGTTTAGATTCTTAGGTGGAATTTTAGGAAAAAACTATTTTGGGAGAATTTTTTAAAATTTTAGGGAAACTAAGGCTATCCTCTACCAAAACTCGTGAAATTTCACTCTACTTTGTACAATTTTATCCTTCGTCCGTAGGACATTGAAATGATTCGCACAAGCACTTTCATATGTTTTTTTGCAATCGGGTAACGAGGCACGTTCATAAACAAATCAGAAAAAGAAGATACGGGGAAGAAAAGCCAGGATGTTTTGCTTTCGGAAAACCAGTTTTGTTCACTCTCGATCTGGGACTTACTATGTCTTACTGATTGTGTATCTTGGTCTGAAACTTTTACCAGACATATGTCATTGTTTCTATTGAGTTTTGGCAGAGATTTGAGCCCCAAATTTGTTCCACAAGATTTGCGATAAATGTTTTATTCATAACTGCCAGCAGTGAAAGGAAGGCTCGTTTGTGTGTGAAACTGTTTGATTTTTTTCCTAGGTGAATACGTGTTTTGTCCCAAATTCAGTCGAGATTCTTACATGGAATTTCTGGAAAAAAAATATTTCGAGAGAATTTTTCATAAATTTTATGCAAACTAAGACTATCCTCGACCAAAACTTGTGAAATTTTGCCATATTTTCTACAATTATATTTTGGGTCTGTAGTGCGTTGAAAAAATTAACACAAGCACTTTCATATGTTGTTTGCACCGAGGTAAGGAGGTGCGTCCATAAACAAATCACAAAAAGAAGACACGGGGAAGAAACGTTAGGACGTTTTGTTTTCGGAAAACCAATTTTGTTCACTCTCCGTGTGGGACTTACTACGCCTTACTCCTTGGGTATCTTGGTCTGAAACTTTTACTAGACATTCGTCATTTGGCAGGGATTTGAGCCCCAAATTCGTCCCACTAGATTTGCAATAATTTTTTTATTCATCACTGCCAACGGTGAAAGGAAGACTCATTTGTGTATGAAACTGTTTGATTTTTTTCCTACGTGAATACTCATCTGTTTGACCTTAAATTTGTCTCTTTTTTGCCAAATTCAGTCGAGATTCTTACTGGAATTTGAGGAAAAAATTATTTCGGGAGAATTTTTCATAAATTTTGTGCAAACCAACGCTATCATTTACCAAAACTTGTGAAATTTCGACCTACTTTCTGCAATTTTATCCAGGGTCCGTTCTGCGTTGAAAAAATTTACACAAGCACTTCCATATGTTATTTGCACCTAGGTAAGGAGGTACATCCATAAACAAATCACAAAAAGAAGATACGGGGAAGAATACCAAGGACGTTTAGTTTTTAGAAAACCAGTTTTGTTCACTCTCGGTTTGTGACTTACTACGCCTTACTCCTTGGGTATCTTTTTCTGAAACTTTTACTAGACATTCGTCATTGTGTCTATTACACAAAATTTATGAAAAATTCTCCTGAAATAGTTTTTCTTTTTAAAATTCCACGTAAGAATCCCTACTGAATTTGGGACAAAACGCGACAACTTTCAGGTCAAACAGATGAGTATTCACCTAGGAAAAAAATCAAACAGTTTTACACACAAACGAGCCTTCCTTTCACCGCTGGCAGTGAAAACGCTTAACCATGCCTACAAATAATAACAGTTGATAGGAACCCGTCTTAGCAAAAAAGCGCGATTTATATAATTTGAATATTCGGTTCTTCATAACGACGGACGATTATTAATAATGGAAAGAGGGAGAAATAACGACGATTTACCCACCTAATCGATGTTATAAATAATTTTTGGGAAAAACAACGACGGTTACCCACTTAAGCATCGTTATAAAGGTGATTAAAAACGAAAAATTTGCTAGCGCGCACTCTCATACTCACTCTTCTTCTCCAGCCCCATGCTCATTTCTTCTTCTCCATGAAAGGCTTCGCATCGCAACCTCATTTCTTCACTCTACTCCTTCATGCCCTCACTTCTTCTTCTCCACCTTGCATCGCCATCACTGCAAGACGTCTCCCTCCTCACTCACCGTTGGACACAGCCACCGCATCATCACAGCCACCGTAGCTCCACGCCTTCGAACCTCCCCCCTCCGGGCCCCAACCTCTCCTTTGTGCGTGCAAACAGCCTTCGCTTCCAACCCTACATGCCGACAACACAGGACATCGGCAACACCTTCTGCGGACTTGGATGACTTGGTTGCACCCTAGAGGGTTAGTATTTTTAGGGTTTTAGATTATTTTAATTAATTTTATAAATATTAATATTTGCATGTATGTATGTGTTGATTAGTTAATAGTTTATGGTTTGTGGGGGAACTTGATGTAGTGTATATTTGATGGAGGAGTCATGACATTGAAGAGAAGAGTGATAGATTTGGAGTTGTCAAAAATTAGCATGAAAAAATTTGAAACGGTCATAACTTTTGACAGAGAAATGAGATGGAGAAGCATAAAAAATGAAAGATGCTCGAAATGAGGTAACAAATCACGTGGCCAATCCCAAAGAGGATTAGGGTTGAGCAAAATTTCAAAAATCCACCGTTTACTATTATTTTTTTTTATTTTTAAGTATTATTTAGGATTTTTTTCAAGTATTATAAGGTTTTAGTTCTCATACTTTCACTTGTCAAAAATTCTGAAATTTTGCATTATGTTTCCTAGTATATATTAGATATTTATCAAACCATTATGATTATATTACATTCACAAATTATTACTCATACATTACATAATGTTATGTGTTCTAACATTAAATCTTATTATTTTAGTATTTATTTTGGATATAACATGTTGAGTGGGAGGGGAAGTGCAAATGCAAAGAAACTCACTTGAATACACCTTAAGGTAATCATGTATAACACTTTAGGATAAATAAATTATTAGAATGACATAAAAAAATTCATAGATTTATAGAACTTTTTATAGAAGGTTATATGTACTAATGTATTGTATGTAAACTTTCATATTGCATTCTTGTTCTACGAATTTGATATTTTATGCAGAATTAGAGTACATATATAATAATAAAACATTTAAAAAAAATACATTTATAACCACGGTTCCATCTAGGAACCATCTTTATAAAGCATTTATAATGACGATTCTAGCTTGGAACCGTGTTTAAAAATATATTTTTTTAATTTTTGTATTGTCTGTTGGGCAAAATAAAGACAGTTCTAGAATCATCGTTAATGTGGTTTTATAACGACGATTCTAGAATCTTCGTTATAAACAACTAATTTACAACAACACCGGAATAATGACAATTCCCAAAGTCTTTATATGATCTTTTTAACCGTCGTTAAACTACTATGTTGCATTAGTACTAAGATCTTGAACTTCAAGATATCTTTTATAACTTTTTGTGAATCCGTTTTCACCATAACCACATTACCACTTGGCCAAATACTTACACATGCAAAGAAAGGAATAAAAAGGAATCACATGGAAAAAAATCTTCAAAAGATAAATGGCAAAAAAAAAATCAAATGTGATATTCAAAATGATCCTTTAGTCAATGATATTCATGCTTTTGAACTTGTAAATAAACAAAGAAAGATTTTTTCTTCAGAGTTATGGAGCTCTTCTTAAGTCTTTGATATATTTTGAAACTTTCTCAAGTTTATTCAACGAAAATATTCTAAGAAAACTCAAATATAGTTGATTAATTACAACTGAATTTAATTTATTAAAGTACTTTTCATTCCAAATAAGATGTAAAGCCCCACCCCTTTCTCAAGTTTTTCTTCTTCTCTCTTTCTAAAAAAAATTTCCCCAATGCCTTCTCTCTAATTTCTTTCTTTCAAACCTCATCTCTTTCATAATTTGATTACACATCGCAATATCTAAGGAGTTAAGGATCATTTTCAACCGATCATATCTTCAAATAGAGTAAGTTTTTGTTTACTTATAAGATTATTTATTTTCTTTCTTTTCTTTTGGATTTGTCATCAATCTTTGTGAGGTTAGTTGATCCCCTCAACTTGATTAAACTTATACTGGACTTTGGTTATGTTTGAATACTTTGCACTTGAGATTGTAGATGTATGACTCGTGTTGTAATAAACTTACCTTGATCCATTATTCTTGGATTTGCTTGTTTATCTAGGTCTTGGATTGAATTAAATGTTAGTCTTTTGGATTGAGATGTATGATTTTTATATGTTGATATTTTATTGAAATTGAATTATTGTGGATTGTTAATCAAAATACATCATTTTATATACATTTTTTCTTACGTTGAAAATTAATTTCAACATCTTACTTTTGTACGTGTTTATATATATATATATATATATATATATATATATATATATATATATATATATATATATATATATAAAAATGTATGAGCTATATATTTAAAAAAATAATTATTTTTTTTTTATTATTATTTTTATTTTTGTGTATTTGTATTT
>Ga0123342_1010328_pt1 | contig 10761 bp, 5 predicted proteins | sample Turbeawhitnodule_FD_89960 | JGI IMG/M metagenome (GOLD analysis project Ga0123342, IMG submission 89960) | Root nodule microbial communities of legume samples collected from Mexico - Turtle bean Mexico white nodule | ecosystem: Host-associated > Plants > Roots > Nodule | place: Mexico: Nepantla... | reverse complement strand
TAAAGATTGAGATGCTAATTGCTTGAGATTTAATCTAAGGGTGGATTACAACATTAAACTACCCCAGAACAAAGCTTAAACCAGCACAGCAACATCAAGCAAAGCAGAGGCTTCAACATCCTTTAAAGGATTTGGATTCTTCAAAACATTGAACACCACTTGGTTCAACACTATCAACTAAATCAATCATGTTGGCTCATGTTATGCCTCAACTTGCGCCTCCAAGGTGTTCTTCTTCTTTGTCTTTTTCATTACCCAAGGTTCCTACTTCCACACCATCTTGGTAAAAGAATGTTAGGGATGATTTTTACATACCTCCTAATGGTTTTCACCATTTAAGAGGACTTTTTCCAAATCATATCATCATTCCCAAAAAATCTTTTCCAACATGGTCTGTATATAGAACCTCCTTTTTTGAACTCCCAACGCTTAAAAGTTCTAAGTCAAGTTTGCCTCTCTCTTCTTCCACTTTTTTAATTGATAGCAAACTGACTTTGTTATATGCAGGAGTACTAAATTCGTGGTCGAATTGTCTCCAACTTGAGGGGCATGATACAACCCAAATTCAACTTTCTAATATGAATTCTATCTTCGTATAACTTCTACATTACTTTCATTGAATTCATACAACATTTTAAGCTCTAAAACAAATAATGATTCAAGACCGAAGCTTTGCTATGATACTAATTGATGTAAACCGATCTACATTCCATTAAGATTAAGGATGAGGATAAATCTAAAAATATTTTCAAGACTCGGACACACAAAATAGATCAAATCCAAAATTTCCTTAGAGTGTCTAATAGTAAAACAAGAGTGTTATAGTGTGAAATTTACACAAACTTCAATATTAATAAAATCAAACTTCAACACTTAAGACATGATTTCAAAGTTAAACAAAACATATAAAAATGTGTAGAAATTTTTGAATTAGAAATTTTTTCTCGGAATGTCTAAAGACAAAACGATGAAGGACCGAGCGATATTCGTAAAGAGATAGACTAGTGTCATGAAATCTATCTTGTGACTGTGCCTATTATTTTTATTAGAATTGGATCACCTCGGGGACTAGAACAGTCATATGAGTTGGGGTGTGGATTGTACTCCGAGATGAACACAGCTTCGAGAAGATAACAATATCTTTTATTGTATCGTGTGTACCAAAGTTGAGTGGTTAGATTTTATTTTTTTAACAAATAATTAGTTTTTAATTGTATGAGATGGTATTCGATTATAAAATAGTAACCATTTTGTAATATTAGATAGATACAAACTTCAATTACTAATAATCTATTTATGTTTTGCACTCTATTACACATCATATGAAACATAGTTAAGTTGTTCGTAAATGTGGACAGAGAGAAAAAGAAGGACAGTAGATGTGAGGAAGTACTACTGTTGAGCATCCAGTTGTAGCATTAGGGTGTCCATAGATGGTCGAAGATGTGGGGAGTCGTGGGTGCAAAGCAAAGCAACTCTTCTCAGCTTGGCTGCCTCTGATTCTGAGAACATCCCTTCAAGATTCTCATCAACTATATCTTTCAAACTACCACTTTCCAAATTTAACTGCCTCATATCACGTTTTCCACTCAGAACCTGGAAAACAATCACTCCAAAGGCATACACATCACTCTTTTCACTCAAACCACCACTTCTCCTGTACTCTGGAGGCAGATATCCCATGCCAGCGCTACCTTTCAGGGCGGAAAAAACAACATCATCTTCAAGGATATTGTGCAATCCTGAATCTCCAATTAAAGCCTTGTACCCAGAATCCAGAACTATATTTTCAGCTGATATATTTTCCTGAACTCTACCATGTTGCCTTCCTTTCTTCCTATGCAGATAATCCATACCTGCATCAAGATGCAATAATTTCACTTTAATCTTTAGCTACGATTTCTTTCAAGAAAGAAGCAGAACAAAAAACTTACCTTTGGCGATACCACGAATGATCCATACTCTGGTCGACCAATCAAGTACCCTACCACTGTTTCTCTTGGCATCAAGATACTGTAACAAATTCCCATTAGAGAAAGAGTCATAGATCAGAAAACATTCCCCGCGCCCTTTTGAACAGCAAAACCCTCTCAACCGAACTACATTTTCATGCCTTAACGAGGTCAAAATCTTCAAACCTTTCAAGAACTCACCTTCATCAGATTTGCAACTTGTCTTGGCAATGCACTTTATAGTCACAACAGAACCATCTCTCAAAACCCCCCGGTACACAGCTGAATAATCACTCTTCCCCAATAAATTTACCTCTGAGAACATTTGAGTTGCGCGTTCTACTTCTTCAAGGTTAAACATAAATCCTTCCAGAACTTCCCAGGAATACCCACTTCCACCTTTCTCTAATGGGTCCCAACCGTCAGAATACTCCAAACTGATAAGAGGAAACGCGCTTTTCTGACACACTTGTTTAGGCCCGTTATCAGAACTTCCAATTTTCTGATTCTGACTGCGTCGCCAAAACAGCAAAAGCAGTCCAGCAACAGTTGAAGCAAAAACCACTGCAATGACGGTAAAAACCAGACCAATTTTTGAAGATTTCGACGTCCTTTTACAATGACCACAGCTTTCATGTTGTGGTTCCATTGATGCAGGAAGATCTTTGGTAGAAGTGTCACCAGGTTCATATGGTTCGGGTCTAACCGGTTCTGAAGTGCTTACTTCTTTGCAAGAATCTAAATCATCAAATCCAGTCCCACATAAACCAGGATTGTTCATGTACTCAAACCCACCTTTGAGTCTTCTCAGAGCTGCACAAAACAGACATTCAAATTGAATTAGCTTACAATTAAGTGCATTTTTGGAATGTGATTTAGGATTTATCTCTACAAACCTCATTTTCCAGAAAAATAAAATATTTTATTCTATAAATTAAATTAGTTTGTAGAAAACAGCTTTTAAAAATCACTTTATATATTACCTGAAGGGACACGGCCAGAGAGAGAATTGTTACGAACATTGAGACTCTGGAGTTTAGCTGCATCAGCCAATGTCACCGGAATTGGACCCAAGAGGCTATTAAAGCTCAGATCCAATCGCGCCAATGTCCCCACTTCACCCAAACTCGCAGGAATGGCGCTATTTAATTCATTATATTGCAGTGCAACAACACTGAGCTTCCTCAGCCTTCCCAGTTCACTTGGTATATTCCCCCTAAACTTGTTATAGCAAAGCTGCAAAACTGCAAACTCTATACAGTTAGATTAAAAGTAGAAATAACAAAGCTACAAAACTGAAGTGAAGGGGGACAAAGATGAGAAATTTATGAGGAACCACCTTGAAGATTTGACATATTTCCAATCTCTCGAGGGATATCACCAGAGAGGTTATTGACATTGAGATACAAATCAGTTAGGTCAGTCAAAGTGGTGATTTGCTTGGGTAATATCCCATGGAGGGCATTGAAGTGAAGGAAGAGACCCGTCAAGCTCTTGAGAGCAGCTAAAGCATGAGGTACTGTTCCGTATAGACCCTTTCCTTGCAGTGAAATATTGGTAACGAGGCCTTGCTCATTGCAAGCCACACCCTCAAAAGAGGCACTACTACAGGGGTCCGAATGGGAGTTCCATGAGAGCAACACGCGGTTCTCTGGGTCTAGAGAGTCTCTGATGGCCAAGAGAGTATCAAGCTGGGTGATGGAGGTGGAAAGAGATGGAGAAGAAGCCCATGTGAGGAAGAGTAGCAGTTTGAGGAAGATGATGTACATGATCAGTTCCAAGGAACTTCACTTCTTGGCGTAGCAGTTATGCTCTGATGTTGGAGAGCGAGTGTGTAAGCAGAGAAGCAACACGTGAAATGAAGCAGATGAAACAGTGTGTTTGGACAGAGAAAATGTCTGGTTTATGGTCTTAACACTCAGAATAAAATGTGACGGAGGAGCAGAAAAAATGTGAAACAAATAGTATGTGTATTTTCTTTACACCATTAAATCCAAATTAAAGAAAAAACAAACTTTTCGATAGATAAATGGGGGCGAAATGTTTATCCAAATAAACTTTTTCATTGTTTACATTCAGAAATCGGATTTCAATGAACTAAAAAAATTTCAATCAAATATCAAGTTGAAAATCGTTAAATAGATTTATGAATTAAAAATGAAATAAAAAATAGTTTTAAATAAGCTTTATTCTTGTATTTTGCTCTGAATATTGCTCTCAAATAAGAAAATACTCATTACAGAGACAGGAAATTGTTCAGGTCATTCTGATTCACTGATTCTGGGTTCACGAGGTCATTTGTGAACATTCATGCTCCCTTTCTTTCTACATGCTTTTTTAACTTCTTGAGTTAGTGTATATTCGAGATAAGAGTTAAGTTCATTAATTTGATTTTGAGCCAATTTTAACCCAATAATTGTTGGAGGAGAAATTAATGGTGAAAAACAAAAATAAAAAAATTAAAAATATATTTAAATTAAAAAAATAAAGTATAAGTTATTAAAATTTGTAAGTGATTTAATTGATATAATAAATTATGTTTGTTATTATAAATCAATTTTAATTAAATTTCATATTATAAATTTATTTTATTTTATAAAATTAATTTAATTATTATTAATTTTTAATTTTAATGTTTTTAATTTTTATCATTTTATAAATTTATTATTATTATTTATTCTAATTTTATTATTTTAATATTATTATTTTTGTTTTATAATATTTTTATTATTATTACTATTATTATTAATTTTATTTTTATTTTATAATTTTTTATTTTTAATATTAATATTTTATTATTTTAATTTCATTATTTTATTATATTATATAATATAATTATTTATGTTGCGTTATGTAATGTGCTATAATCGGTTACGTTTTAATATAACATAATCAATTATATATATAATATAATTTAGACGTAACATATTAAATATTATGTAAATATATTATATATACAACATAATTGATTATGTGTTCCGTCCCATCATCGGGCGTTGACCGAAGGTCAGAGTCAACGCATAATGGGGGCCCCTTGAGGGATCCAAGGAAGAGAAGTCAGCAGGTCGACCGCTCGAGTCATCGCCAATAGGAGGCGTCGCCCAAGTGAGGCGTCACCCAAGTGAGGCGTCACCCGAGGGAGAGAGGCGTCGCTGGAGAGGCTTCGGGCCTCGATAGTCCAGAACAGTAGTAAGGAGAAGAGAAAGGCGGCTTCAAGGCCGCAAGTCTAGCACCAGAAGGGGACGCCCTAACTCATGAAGTATCCACGCCACTGCTGGGAGACCCTGGAACAGATACGACCCGTGAGAGGGCCATAACCAGGGGAGAACCACATGCATGGTACGAGAGAAATGTAGACCTACCCCAGGGCAAGTAACCAGTGATTGGGGTACATGAGTTGGCACCCAGAACATCAACCCACAAGCCAGAAGCACCTCGCAGGAAAGAGGGCTCACACGATAGAATAACCCTAAGTTGGGTGACGGCGCTGTGGGACCCTCCACACTGAATAAACGATCAAGTCAAAGGGACACGTGGCAAGGCACACGTGCTCATTAAAGGTTTCAGTGAAAGTTTGCCAAGGTACGCGTTAATTCAGTTAAGATTTGAATGTTCCAAGGAATGTTTTTATACGCTTTCAATGCGCTTTAACGCGCTTTAAAGATTAGAGGTGTATAAAAAGGGACCTTGGGGCATTTGAAAAAAGGACCGAGATTTTTTTAACCTAAATTCACACAGCTACACAGAGGACGAAACCCTAGTTGCTTTCGCGGCGCACTCACAGTGAGAACAAGGCAATTGGGGCAACCCCGTTCTAGTTACACAGTTTCAGTCATTCAGTACAGTCTTTGATGTTTCTCGCTAGCTGACTTGATCGTCGGAGTGCAAACGGCCGCGAGGGCGCCCCTTTGTTCACTTCTTTTCAGGTACTCACAGACGGAGCAAAACAAAGGTGCCCTATCTCGCGAGGATAAGCCACGTGCAAAGACGATCCCGGTCAACCGGCGGGAACATATAATATAATTTAGACGTAACATATTAAATATTATGTAAATATATTATATATACAACATAATTGATTATGTGTATAAAGTAACATTCTTTTTATTATTTTGTCATTTGTAGGATAAATATGCAATTGCAAAAGCAACCACGCTAACTTATTTTTGGCTTTCTTTTCATGGAGATATGAGAAGGAAAGCAAATCCATCGTCGTTTTTTTCGCAAATATGCAAAATGTAAACAAAACACATCTTCGTGCTTTTCGTATGTGCATCCGAAATCAAACCAAGCGTAATTGTCGTGTATTAGAAATTAGTTGGTTCAAGACACAATTGACTTTGTTGTAAATGTTCGATCTAAAAGCATAGCAGTTCAAGGTAATAATTTAATTACGGCTTAATCTATTTTGGCCTCAAACCACAAAGATAATTGATGTTACTTGTAATAATATTTTATTTAATAACTAAATGAGTATTTTTTATGAGATTAACTTGTATGGAATATTTAGATCTGATGAAGGTTTTTAAAGATATTAAAATAAATAAGAGATATAATGAATTATTGAATATTTATTATTCAATCAATTATTACTAAATAAATATTTAAGTTATATGATTGTATTTGATTAGATTTGATTGGACTATCGTTGATTTGATTGGATTTTATATTATTATGTGTATCTTCATATATCTTGGATACGGGACGTGCAGGTGGAACGATTTGATGAATGAACAAGTTGTAGTGTTCTACAAGTGTTTATCATGTTATTTTGGTATGATGATATTTTATTTTTTGTCAGTTGGATTACTTTGAGATGGTCGTTTATTTTGAAACAACTTGTTGGACTACGATGGTCACTTATTTTGAAGAGATTTTGTATACCTTTGTTTCGATGATCATTCGATTTAGGATAACAATTCTATATAGCTTTGTTCTAATGATCGTTTGGTCTCAATTAACAATTTTTTTACAATGATCGTTTAATATTGGATATGCATTTTATTCCAATGATCGTTTGATATTTGATAGATATTATTATTCCAATGATCGTTTGTTCTTCAACAATAATTATGTATAAAAAATTTCCAATGACGGTTTGGTCTTGGATAGCAATTGTTTCTAATAATAATTTTGATCTCGGATAATACTGTTTTTCCGATGATCATTTAAGCTCAATAAAAAGTGTTCTTTCTATAACCGGCCTTTGATAGCAATTTTTCTGATGATCGTTTGTTCTCATATATGCATTGTTGTTTCGATGATCATTTGATCTCGACAAGTGTTTTTGTAAGACCATTTGATATTTGATAGCAATTGTTTCGATGATCGTTTGATCTCTGATAGACAATGTTGTTCTGATGATCGTTTGATCTCAACAAGTGTTTTTTCTAAGACTGTTTAGCCTTTGAAAGCAATTGTTTTGATGACCGTTTGATCTCAAATAGACTTTGTAGTTCTGATGATTGTTTAATCTCAATTAGTATTCTTTCTATGTCTGTTTGATAGTAATTGTTGTGATGATCGTTTGATTTCGGATAGATATTTTTGTTCCAATGATCGATTGTACTCGACAAGTATTCTTTTTATGACCATGTAGTCTTTGATAGTGATTATTTTGATCATTGTTTAATCTCAGACACTATTATATCGATGATTGTTTGATCTCGGGCAGTGGTTATATATAACTTTATTCCAGTGATTGTTTGGTCTTGTACAACAATTGTTTTGATGATTGTTTGATCTCGGTTGTCGATGTACTCTTTTAAATAGATACCAAAATTTTTTATTTCAAGAATGTGCCTCATTAAAATCTTGTTGAGAAAACCTTCCTTAAGGAGAAAAGCTTACCTAAGGAAAAAGAGTACATCATCCTCATTAATAATTTAGCTGTAACACCTTTTCAAATGGGTTACGTTCCAAGTCATTGGCAAGAGTTAGTCATTTCATTCTTCAAGCTTGTAAGCTCCATTATGTGTGAGTTTACTAATCAGTATGAACCTTCCTAATTGGGTGCTAGTCTCCGAGGTTTCGTCACACCAAGTCACCTGTTTTTAAGAATCATTCTCTAACGTGTGTTTCTTCATGCCTTACTCTTTGTAGCTTCATCTCGTACTTCTTGTACAAGATCTAAATCAACCCTGAGGTTGTTATCATTATTATTCTCATGAAAGTTTTTTCTCCACCAGAAATGCTTATCCGAGCTCAACAAGGATCATGGCATTTTCCCCTAAGTTATTCAAAAAGGTGTTTCTCCTATAGACAATTGAGGGGTACAATGATAATCCAACAATATATTGGGTATCTCTTCGGCTCGAAAACTTTTAGCTTATAAAAGTTTATTCTTGAGTTCTTTCAAAAAAACCTTATTGATCGCTTTAGCCTGTCCATTAGTTTGGGGGTATTCTAGAAATGAGACTCGATGTTTTATGTCGAGTTGTTAAAATCTCTTGTATATCAATTGCCAACTATTATTGATGACGAAAAAATGTTGCAAACCATGTCTACACACCACACTTTTCCAAAATAATTTTTAAATTTTTCGAGTTGTGATAATTGCCAATGGCCTAACTTCTATCCATTTAGTGAAGTAATCAATGACCATTATTAAGAATTTTACCTACCCTTTGGCGAGGGGGAATGGGTTGATTATGTCCATTTCCCACATTGCAAATGGCCTTGGAAGGTTATCATGTGAAGGGGGTCATACTTCTAATATTCTTGGCATTTTTCAGTAAAGGTGTGGGTGTCTTTCTGAAGTATCAGCCAATAGTACCCTGCTCTTAAAACTCGTGATGTTATACATCGGGCTTCCAAATCATCCCACATATGCCCTTGTCGAGTTCGACGAGTACGTATTTAGTTTGGTCATTATCCAAGCATTTCAACAATGGAGAGGAAAAACCTCTTCGAAAGAGTGTGTTGTTATACATAGTGTAAAATGATGATTCCATATGCACCCTTTTAGCTTTTGTTGTGTTGTCAGGTAAGGAATCGTTGGTCAAAAAATTTATGATATGTGTCATCCAACTCGAGCTACCCATATTTACTTATAACACATCATCATGGTCGAAGCTTGAAGTGCTAAGGGTTTTTTGAATAAGGGTTTAGTATTGTCTGGCCTTCCTTGTGATAACAAGCTTGGAAAGTTTGTCGACACAATTATTTTGCTCTTTTGGCACATGTATAATATCAAATTGGCCAAATTGTCTTCAAGCTCTTGGTTATATGGTAATACTTTTGAAGCAAAGACTCATTGGCTTGATAATCACCGTTTATCTAGCCAGTGATCAACTAAGAGCCGCTTTGGCATTTCACCTGTTACACACCTAATTCTTGAGTGAGTTTCAACCCAACACAATTAGAGTTTCATATTCTGCTTGATTGTTTGATATATAAAAAATGAAGCGAATGACTTGCTCAAGGATGATATTTTTTAGGCCCTTAAGGATTATACCAGGCCCAATCCTTTTTTATTTAATAAACCATCCACACTAAGGGACTACTAACCTTGTCTTTCTTTGAGTTTGAGTAACTCGATCAAAGAGTCTGCCAATAAATGTGGTTTCATCAGTCCTCTACTTTTGAATTTCAATCCAAACTTAGCTCGACCAACCAACCTGTCATTCAGTCTATTAGTTTTTGCTTTTGGAGTATTTGCTTGATGGGAACAATATGAAAGCTCCATAAGTATTTTCAAAGTCTCCGAGCATAGAAAACAAGTGTTGATATTAATTTATCTAAGAATTGAAATATTTTTCGATTGGTTGTAGATTTCAACTGGTAAAATACACATGGTTTTATTTCTTATCCTCGAGCTTATGGTCGTGTTTGAGACTGACAAGTATAGTAAAAAGGTTTAATGGGGCAATGGATTTATAAATATTGTTAGGGAGTAGATGTTTTCTTTTCATACTCTGAAGCATATTTTCACATTTAGCATTCCATTTGAACTTTTTTGTTCCTTTGATAAGCCTAAAGAAAGGCTTTGTTTTATCTGCAAGTCTAGGGAGAAACCTTGATAATGCAACAAGTTTCCTATTAAGATGTTGGACCTCTTTTAAGTTACTTGGACTTCTCATAGTTAAGATTGCCTCACACTTGTCAGGATTAACTTCTACTTCTCATTGGGTGATCATGAAGTTGAGGAATCTTCCACTTTTTTTTGGTTGAGTCGCATGTTATGCTTCCCACCCTTGTTGAAAATTTTCTTGACATGGGCAAGGTGGTCCAATACATTTGCCGATTCAACCACCATGTCATCGACATATACTTTCATTATGCCACTAATGAATTATGTTCCTGCCGGTTGACTGAGAAAGTCTTCGTGCGTAGCTCTAACTTGCACTCAAGGACTCCTTCGTCTTCAACTCAGATTTCCGCCTTACGCCGCCGTGAGAACCTGAAATGAAATGAGCAAAGGGCGCCCTCGCGGCCGTTTGCACTCCGACGATCAAGTGAGCAAAGCAAGAAACATCAAAACCTTCGTACCGGAGAACTGTAACTGAATCGTAACTAACTCTGATCTCTCTCTCTCTCTCTGAGTGAGTGTGTAAACTGAGTAAAGTGTGCAACTAGTCAAAATGTACCTTAGTAAACTTTTCAAAGAAGCTTATATACCTTGATGTTTCAGCGCTTACTGCCACGTTTCCTTCTAACTTAACCACCATTCCACGTGGAAGGGCTTACCACGCTGTAACCCAACTCAGGGAAACTCCAACGTGTAAGTCCTCCTTCTCTGGAGTGCATCTGGCGCGAGGGGTGACTACCTGGGTGCCAACTCATGCGCCCCAGCTTCTAGTCACTCGCC
>Ga0123342_1010326_pt1 | contig 10761 bp, 8 predicted proteins | sample Turbeawhitnodule_FD_89960 | JGI IMG/M metagenome (GOLD analysis project Ga0123342, IMG submission 89960) | Root nodule microbial communities of legume samples collected from Mexico - Turtle bean Mexico white nodule | ecosystem: Host-associated > Plants > Roots > Nodule | place: Mexico: Nepantla... | reverse complement strand
GAGTTCTTGAATGTTAAGAACATTGATCCAATTCTTAAAAAGTGCCTAATCATATTCCAACTCAAGTTGAATCCATAACATGTCCTTAGAATATCCCTATCATGTTATTGGAATCATATCACACTCTCTCAAATCCAGGTGACACCCCGAGAAATTAGCTAATATTGATTTAATGAAGATATACTCCAAATATACTTTCCTACAAATTCTGATGACTCCAAAAAATAAGCTAACATTGATTTATTGACGATATATGCTAAATACAATCCATCAAGCAAACAGTCCATCACTAGAAATAAGCTCTATACAATGGAGTAAGATATGTTTTTATCGATTTTACAATGTTCACTCTCAATATAAAGTAAAATATTTACTTGATCGTTGGAGAACCTTCTACAAATTTACTCTCAACCGAACATTGTAAAATCTGAAGAAGTGAAACGCTGTAGTACGAAAACATAAAAGAGCACGACCGAGCTACCACACAATAATAATTATATTCAAGATTGTATATAGATCCACTTTGTATATACAACTATATAATTCTCTTCAAGTTGAAAAGTATGCTTGCGGTCAAAGTGGGCGAAGTTGGACGGCCCAAAAGCCCATGATACACAATGGCCCATTGCCATTGCAAAAGATGGAATGAACTTATTCAATTTTAAGAAACGCGTTATTATTTTAAGAAAGAAGATTAACAAGACTATATAATAAAAAATTATCAAAATATTAATGGTTTTGAGGTTTATTTATTATTATTTGTATTTAATGAAGGAGTTTCCACAAATATATTTTTTACAATATTGTCATTATGTCTTTTTGTTTATCCGTTAATTTTTCACCTTATATATTTGAAGGAAATATTTTAATGAGTAGGGATGATTAATGTATAAAATTGTATATTGTTAACTACTTTGAATTTCGCCAGTGTTAATTTTTACACTATCAGATTAGTACATATAAATAACTAAAATACTAAATGGCAAATTTGTAAAGAAATTAAAGAGACTAAACACAAAACAATAAAAGTAAAAAAAGAAAAAGAAAAAGAAAAACAAGATAAGTGTGGTGTGGTGTACAGCTTTGTGTTTTGTTTGTTTAGTGTACCCACTGTTCCAAATTTTGTCGTATTTTAAATAATTGTAAAAATTATTTAAAGCTGGCTTTCTGAAAAGTAATTATTAATTGGTGTTTGATATTATGGAAAAAAAAGGAGTGGAAGAGAGAGTGAGAGTGAGCTGGCGACTGGGTGTCGCGAACATGAATAATTTAATATGTGAAGAAAAAAAGAGATAAAAGGAATGTCGAAAAAGAAGAGTAAAGCGCGTCACAGTCACGTGTCTCCACAACCGACACTCCCTGCACACACAGAGAAGGACTCACTGCAAATCTATTTCTTCGTTCACAACATAACATTGCATTACGTTGTTAGATTAGGGATTGGTATCCAAAATGAGTATGTACGGTAGGGATCCGTGGGGAGGGCCGTTGGAGATCCACGCCACGGACTCCGCCACAGACGACGAGCGCAGCCGCAATCTCCAGGAGTTGGACCGGCCGGCCTTAGACGAGACTCAACAGAGCTGGCTCCTGGGAGCTGGAGAACAGAAAAAGAAGAAGAAGAAATACGTTGATCTGGGATGCATCATCGTCAGCCGCAAAATCTTCATCTGGACACTTGGCACTCTCGCCGTCTCCGCTGTCCTCGCCGGTTTAATCACTCTCATCGTCAAAACCGTCCCCCGCCACCACCACAAGCCCTCCCCTCCCGATAACTACACTCTTGCCCTCCACAAAGCCCTCCTCTTCTTCAACGCCCAAAAATGTAACTACTCATTTCACCATTTTTATTTGTTTATCACAATTCTAATTTAGTCCATTCGTTGATTTGGTTCCTTGTTTTGTGCGTAGCGGGAAAGCTTCCGAGACATAACAACGTTTCATGGAGAGGGAATTCGTGCATGGACGATGGGAAGAAGTCTGAAGGTACGTCGGGTGTGATCAAGGATCTGATAGGCGGTTACTACGACGCCGGCGACGCTATCAAGTTCCACTTTCCCAAGGCCTTCGCCATGACCATGCTCAGTTGGAGCGTCATCGAGTACAGCGCCAAGTACGAGGCTGCCGGAGAGTTGGCTCACGTCAAGGAGCTCATCAAGTGGGGAACCGATTACTTTCTCAAGACCTTCAACAACACCGCCGACACCATTAATTTAATCGCCGCACAGGTTGGCTCCGGCGCCACCTCCGGCGGGAGCACCACTCCCAACGACCACTACTGCTGGATGAGACCCGAGGACATCGATTACCCCCGCCCCGTAACGACGTGCAGTAGCTGCTCCGATCTCGCCGCGGAGATGGCGGCGGCCTTGGCGGCAGCCTCGATTGTGTTCAAGGACAACAGGGCGTATTCGCAGAAGCTGGTTCACGGGGCCACCACGCTGTACGGCTTTTCGAGGAAGCAGAGAGGGAGGTACAGTGCGGGTGGCTCCGAGGCTTCTGTGTTCTACAATTCGACTAGCTATTGGGATGAGTTTGTTTGGGGAGGGGCTTGGATGTACTTTGCCACTGGGAATTCGTCTTACCTGAAGCTGGCTACTACTCCAGGCCTTGCCAAACATGCTGGCGCCTTCTGGGGAGGGCCGGACTATGGTGTCCTCAGCTGGGACAACAAGCTTACTGGCGCTCAGGTAATTCCTTTTTTCTTCTCCCTTCGTTTTTCCACATATCTGCCACCTGATTAAGCTATTTGGTGTTTTGATCAATCTCACTTTATTGACTGCATCACATTGTTTTGTTTTTCTTTTTGTTCTGGGTTCATTACTTCAATTTTTACTCAACACATCTAAGGTCAGTTTCAATTGTCAGCTTCTGTGTTCAGTTCCAATCAAGCAGCTATACCACCGAAATCTTCTCATATGCACTTTTATCTTTTAGATTGGTTTTCTTATGTACCTTGCTAAAAAACGTATGTGACATGTTGATTCTAGTGGGAAAGCTCAATTCATTTTACCTTTATTCTCTTCTCGTACAACCATAACTTTTTTAGTGAAAAAGTTTATGCAAACAGCTTTCAAGTATTACTGCATCGTCAAGAAATTCATAGTTTTTATTCACAATGGTTTTCAACTAAAAAATTTAGCCATTCTTATTAATTGTTAACTTTAGAATGTTCCCTTGCTTTCAACACCTCTTGTTTAATTTGATCATGCTGTAGGTCGTAGTCATGTGAACCATTTGATTGACTGCTTCGTTCTGAATTTATAAGAAAGTCAGTTCTGGATATATGTTTAGTGGAAGGGAAGTAACTTAATGTTTTGTCTTGTATTTAGGTTCTTCTGAGTCGATTGAGGTTGTTCCTGAGTCCTGGTTATCCGTATGAAGAAATTTTAAGGACATTTCACAATCAGACAGGCATAATCATGTGCTCCTACCTGCCAATGTTCACCAGCTTTAATAGAACAAAGGGTAAATAATTCTCGGACTCTCAACCTTTTTTCTGCGCAACAGGTTTTCCAACTAAAGTTCTAATGAGAATAATGATGTCTTATTCACCAGGTGGCTTGATTCAATTAAACCATGGAAGGCCTCAGCCTCTCCAATATGTTGTCAATGCAGCATTTTTGGCTGCCCTTTACAGTGATTATCTCGATGCTGCTGATACTCCTGGATGGTACTGCGGACCCAATTTCTTTTCAACTGATGTTCTTCGAGATTTTGCAAAGACCCAGGTGTGTGCTATTATACTCTTTTAAGTTGTGCATAATGGAAGCTAATATCAAGTGTCTGGGCTAATTTTTTTTCCTTTTCCCTTCTCTGGGTGATTTTCTAGATTGATTACATTCTTGGGAAGAACCCTCGGAAAATGAGCTATATTGTAGGTTTTGGTAATCATTATCCAAAACATGTTCACCATAGAGCGGCATCTATACCAAAGAACAAGATTAAGTACAACTGTAAAGGAGGATGGAAATGGAGGGACACATCGAAGCCAAACCCCCATACAATTGTTGGAGCTATGGTTGCTGGCCCTGATAAGCACGATGGTTTCCATGATGTCCGAACCAACTATAACTACACAGAGCCAACTCTTGCAGGCAATGCAGGTTTAGTAGCTGCGCTTGTGGCGTTGTCGGGTGATAAAAGCTCAGGAATAGACAAAAACACTCTTTTCTCTGCTGTTCCCCCAATGTTTCCGACTCCGCCACCACCTCCTGCACCATGGAAACCATGAGGTGTTCTGTCATTCATTGTCCTGTATCCGCCAAGTACCACAGGTGACTTCAGTGTATTGATGATTTTGAAGATGGAGGTAGATTAAAGCCAAGGGCGCGCATGGAAAAGTGGAAGTAGTGCAACTAGGCCTAGTGAATCTTGTTTGTTTAGGAACAATCTTTCGTTTCAAGATTAGCTTTAAAATTATAGTAGTACTTGAGAGTGTCTTTTGTTTGCTTTTTTTTGTGATATACGTAGTATGTATGTATCAAATCTTGAATTCTTTAAACGTGAAAACGAACATAATGTAAGGAACACGCCGATCTAATGTCTTACAGTTACCTTACTCAACTTTCTGTTCTCTTTACAAGTTTGAGAACCCTTTTTTTTCAATTTTGCAAAAGGTCGTTAAGTTGTTGCACATGTTGTGCTTACTCTAAATGTTGGTATAATCATTTGCTACATTTCCAACGAAATAAGTGTGTATGAAATTGCTTTTGAGGTTGAGAGCAATTCTTTTAGACTTGCACGTGCACTTGCCAATTCAAATAAAACAAAAACCATTATATTAAACACGGAGGCGGCGTCAAGTTGCATTTCGTTGCTGAATGATGTGCTGATTTTCATATTCCAACTTTAAACTTGCTGAATGTTCTTTCCTGAACTCACCCGAAAGAATAAATCAATAAAATAGTTTGTTTTGAAATAATGTAGTTCCGCAATATTTCATGATAATTTTTGCCGTGAGGGGACCATATAATCGAATCAGGTGCCAAATGCTAAGGACCGATCCTCATGTCTAGTCTAGAACTGTGGGACATCATTTCCTTTTCATGCGGAAGTTCTGGAAATCATTGTCTGACACATGTTCCCCATGTCTATATAGGTGCATATACCTAAAGAAATACAATTGATGAATATGGCATTACCATTAACACTACTGGGCTTCCTACTGTCAGTGGCAGAGCAGGAGTGTCATACCAAGGTTCCAACCCACCGATATAGTGCTTACACGCATTTAAATAAACGACCAACACATTTGTATGACAGCATAAGATGGTGATTGAGACTGTCTCGTGCATCAGTCAGTAAGCACCCAAACAGAACAACATAAGGTCAGTTCAAAACAGGTCACAAATTTACATCTGCATGAACCGTAGTCCCAATTTGAAACTCAGACTTATTGCACAATACAATTCAATCAGTCCTTCTCAACTATGATTTCATATTAATTGCCTTAAGTAATTAATTCTCATTGAACTAATAATTTACTATTGATTACTTATTTTATATAATTGCAGTTTTATACTCTCCTCACTCTTTTTAAACTCAATTATCAAAGTTGAATTTGGATTTTTACTTTAATAACGTTATTTAATTCATTATAAAACCAAAAGACACAAAAGGGAAATATATAATAATTTATAAATGTAATCCAAAAGCAACATGTAAATAAACGAGTCACGAAAATTTCGACCAACTAAGCTGTTTAGGCCTTTCAAGGGGGAAGCTTTTCCATCTCAAAACACCCGTTCTCAGAGACAGAGGTAACTTCCTCATTCAACCCGGTCATTTTGAGTTCATTGAGCGTTCTCTTTGCATAAACAGTGAAGGCAATAGTGGTAACTATTGCAATTATGAAAGAAATAATGTTGTATACGATTTCCACAGTAGTCAAGTGGTGCTTCCCGTACTGTGCGTCAGCCAACGTTTTTAATAACCGACCGCTGACCAAAAAAAAATTAAGATGTTAGTGTGGGGTAAAGAATTATAAAGAAAACACGTTCTAAGTTGAGTCACATCTTTCTTTATCCATCAAAGTCATACTTGATCATCAATTCTCATTTTAATACGTGGGGTGCTAAAGCACACCCTGGTAATCGTGATAAGGAAAAAAAGTTTGACTCAGTGAGGGCATTTGTCTGAACATCTAACAGAACTCAAAAAAACTTGAAAAGGTTTCACTCACTACTTTGCCTTCCAACCATATAAGGATGGAGGAAATGAGAAGTGTCTTTGCAATTACAATATATTTACAATTCCCTTTCTTTCTAATATTTCCCTTTTTCCCCTTTCATTCATTTTTTTTCAGGGGTAGGGTAAGAACTCATTAGGCCAATGAAGGACCCTAAATAGAAAGACAATCAAACCTGTAAATATAGATGAAAGCTTCTGGTACCATTCCAGCTACGGATCCACTTAAGTAGGGCCAAAACCTCATATTTGTGACCACCACAGCATAATTGAATATAGTATAGGGAAAAGGAGAAACCCTAAAGAGTGCAACGACTTGAAATTGACGAAACCAGTTCCCCTCCCCAGCAAGCCTAATCATTGCAGCATTGTGGGGCCATCTCTTTAACCAGCGCTGGAGAATATAGAGGCAGCAAAAAAAGACAAAAGGAAACACCTAGTCAGAAAAGATACAGCACAAAATTTAAGAAGATTGTTGATCGTATAAGAAATAAAATGACTTACATGAATGCGATCACGGAACATTAGCCCAATTAGGTAAGGCAGGACCATCCCAATGGTTGTTCCAACGATTATTATAATGAAGCCAAGGCCATAACCAAAAATCATCCCAGTCAGCCACATGGAGGGGCCAGAGGGGATTAAGAATACTGGGAAGAAAGCCAGAGAAGCAACAAGTACCAGGGCAAGAACTGGACGGCCAAACGCAGTAGCTTCCCATTCCATGATTGGGTAAAGAACCTGCATATCAAAATTAAAATGATAAAGCATCAAAAAATTAATTTAATCAAATATTCCAAGCATCCATACGGAATGCATGCCATTCCACATGACCTGAAATGTAGAGTCTAAGCTTGTTTTTGGAAGTAGCAAAGATGTAATTATTATAATGCGCTTTTTTAATATCATACTCAGAAGTACCCTTAAAATGACAGCAGACTTAGGAAGTGAAAATGAAAACAGAAAGTGTGAAAAAAAGAATTTCCTACTGAGTTGAGGGAAAAGAGTCCATCTTATTTTGCTGTATTGAATTTCATCCATGTCATGAATCGCACATTTCCTTCAACACATTTACCAAAAATATGGTAACTTTTCGTTTGTAAAGCATAATTTACATCAAGTGGGAGGAGAGCATGGAACTAGCAGCAATAATTGTAAAGATTGGCTAAGTAAAATCTTGGTTAAGGTTCTTAGACTATCTTATATTGTAGACCATCTAATAGTTCAAGAGGGTGGTATAAAATCATCTATCTTTCTTTTCAGTTTTATGTCTTCGGAGCATATGGTGGTATCAAACATTCTACCCTACATTAGACCTTAAACTAGTGACTCTGCCCTGTTGATGTTTCAAGCATAGATTGAAGTTTGTGAACATTTCAATTGAACCACGTGATTTTTCTGTGTTTTCTTTGTTACTCATCTTTGTAAACCGTCTAACTCTTGTGAGTTTCTCTGTTATTGTTGTTATTTGTTTGTGTTTGGTAGATGGTCTAGTGGGTTTGTTTGAGTTATTTCTACAACAATAACTGAAGTAACATATCATTCATATATAATTTCTACAATAATATATTTCATTTAAAAAACTTATAAGAACATTGATGGTGACACGGGTTTGCCTCAATATCAACGAATGCATATTAGCCAAATAACTTCAGTACCAGTTCATTCTGAACAGGAAATGCAACTGTAGTACAAGTAAAAGTAAGAGGAAATACCTTTTCAAAAAAGGGTGGCACTCCCCATCTGATAAGAATAAAAGCAAGAATCACAATGACAACACACCATAAAAAGGATTTAATCCACCACCAGAAAGACTTAAATCTTGATTCTGCTCGAGGCAGCAAGATTTCAGCTTCAACAGCCCTTGGTTCTTCAGATATGACCAGTCTAACATATTCACTAGTCCCCGTCACATGAGAGCCCGAGTCTGCATGTTTTTCAAATACCTCTGATGATTTTTGTGTCATCACTGAGATGCCGGCCGGCTATAACAGCAGAACAAAAATCAGAACACAAGCATCAAACTGAGTGTTGCTTCAAGATTCAAAGTGCATATATGATTCTACACTAAGTAATTAAATTACGCAAGAACAGTCAATAAATAACTATATATAAAAAAAAGAGAGACACCAGGGATTCTTTACCAATTGCAGGCAAGTAGCATTTCCAATGCAAGACAATAAAGCCAACTTAGTAAAATAACCCAAAAAGAGATACAAAACACCAAGAAGATGTAATGATTTCAGAGATCAGGTAGGGTGCTCTGTTCGAATAAATCCAAGTCAAACAGAAAGAAAAAAAAAATAGTTGGACTACAGGAGTTATTGCATGAGTAAAATAATTTCAATCTTACGGGTGGAATAAATTTCCTTCAAACATAATAAAGCTTATGGTTGATGAACAAAAAGTGAATGCAGACAGAAATATTGGTAGGTTTATAATGCATTTCAATCAGAGATATCTGTAATCCTATGTCTTTGATAAAACTCTCAAATTTATACACTTTAAGAAACTGCAGCCCTTGCTAAGTGCTCCCAAAAACACTTTGTTTGAACTTCTAAATTTTCCAAAATCCACTCAATTTCTTAAGCAAAAATAAATTAAATAAAAAAATTCTGCCGTTGAAGTGCAAAAAATATAAATACAACCTAAAAATAATATAGCACCTAGATGGAACCTAGCTTCTAATTCTCCCAGCAATTGATTGAGTAGCCTTGGTATACAAACGAAAATCGACAATGGGAAATGGAAGGATAATATTATATACAGAAGAGTTGAAATTGGTGAATTGATGAAAGAAACATAAGTATTTTGGAGGAATACCCAATTGAAAAACAAAGAAAAGATATCAAAGCACTTTTTGTAACAAGTGAGACAAAGAAACGAACCTTGGAGGAAGGAGTTGAGCTCTGGCAATTATGGAACACAACGAACACAACAGAGCAAAACAGAAGTGAATGATTGAGGTTGGGCTGGGTGGGATTCTGAGAAAGATGGAAACGTCCCACTCACGCTACCACGCTCATTAACCAACTAACTTCAACTCAGAAACCCCTTTTGCCCTTACCTTTCCCTTTACAAAGGTTTCCTTGTCACACTTCACCAACCATACAAACGCACCACAACACAAACTTCTCTTCTCTTTTCTCTTTTCTATTTCTTCATTCACAAATATAATCCATTGCAATTTGCATTCACTTTTTCCTCTTAATCCATTTAGTTCTTTAATTTTCTACAAGTTCAAACAATTTTAATTCATTATTAATATAATATCAAATTGCTAACATAATTAATGTCAATTACTTATATATTAATTGTAAGGTTTAACAAAAAACATACAGTTACTTTAATTGCATCTCCACATTTTCTAATAATAATTGGATTATGTATTAATAGTGGATAAAGTCACAAACTAAATAATCAAGTATTTAATTCAAAATCTATAAAGGTCAAAATAACACATTTAAAGATTATAGGATGAAAGTGGTTTTAATACAAATATAATGAAAACTTTTCTAGTCTTTATTTTTTTTTTCACTCTTAATAAGGTCTTCAAACAAATCTCTCAATTTTTAAATGTACAACTTTGGAACAATTTTTCTTTAAATTAACAATAAATTGTTAACAAATAAATATTGATGGTTTTAACTTATGCATAATTCAATTTACAACTAACACTTAACAATAATATATTAAATTTAGAAATGATAAAATGGTTAATCTCACTGGTTTGGATTTGCCAAAAATGGATGGAAACATGATAGTCCCCCACCAATGGAAAAGACGTTGGAAAGCTACCCACCCTTCCCGCGGGTGAGTTAGGAGACTAACCAACCAAAAACTATAAAAGAAAAATGAGAAAAAAGATATATTATTTACTTTATAAAACTAAATTAACACTAAAAAAAAATTCAGTTAAGTTAATATAATCTTGTGAATTAATTTAATCAAATGAGTTTTAACTTTATTAAGTAGTTCTTTTAATTTTTGGTAAGTTGAAAGATTTATTCTAAAATCTCAATAAAATAACAGATATTTTTTTTAACCTTGGTTAAATTTCAAAGATTTATTTTAAAACCTTAACAAATAATAGAAGTTTTTTTAACCTTTGTTATATTAAAAAAATTTATTCTAAAATCTCATCAAAATAACTGAAGTTTTTTATTTTAGTTAATTTTAAACATTTTTTTTTAAAATCTCAACAAAATAATAGATTTTTTTAAACTTCATTTAAGTTCCTAAAACTTTAACAAAATACTCCAAACTTTCTCAACCTTCAATAAATAAATAAATAATATAATTTTAATTTACTTTTTTATTTTTTTCTCTCTTACTTTCCCCGTTTTTTTCTTCTTTTATCACTAAAATTTTATTTAAAAAAATTATCTATAAAAAATTAATATAACTGATCCTGCCTGTTGACCAAAACGCTGGAGCTTTGCCTCGTCCAACTTGGATCGACGTATGCGCCGCGTTTGCCTCCGTCCTTCGCCGCGATCCACCTCAAGAACCTGCAAAAGACGAAACGGCGCCGCTGCGGCCGATCGCACTCCAACGCCCAAGTCAGTGACT
>Ga0123342_1010325_pt1 | contig 10761 bp, 3 predicted proteins | sample Turbeawhitnodule_FD_89960 | JGI IMG/M metagenome (GOLD analysis project Ga0123342, IMG submission 89960) | Root nodule microbial communities of legume samples collected from Mexico - Turtle bean Mexico white nodule | ecosystem: Host-associated > Plants > Roots > Nodule | place: Mexico: Nepantla... | reverse complement strand
TTTAAATGTAAAATTTACAAAAATATTTTGAAAATAAAAAAAATTTTAAAAAAATATATAAAAACTTAAAAAAAAAAAAAAAAATTAAAAAAAAAAACAAAAACTAAAAAAAAAAAAAAAACAAGAACAATATACTCCAAATCAATCAAGCATTAACATCATACCTATTTTTCCTAAAAAATATTTTGTTGGCCAATTTTGCAAGATATGATACAATGGTTTAATTAATGGAGTAAACTAATTAATAAAAACAAGAAACATGTTTTAAAAATCATGATAATGGTTTTTCTAAAGAGTAAATAAGAAATAAAAGAAATCAGCAAATCCAAATAGAAATGGATTTCATACACATTCTTGAAGAACACTTACTTGGATTGTGATGAACACCATTCTAGAATGGGTTGATCTTCTAACTCTTGATATCAACCTGATGTGAAGGTTAATAGGTTGAGAGGATCTTGATCAACTCAAGAGGTGTTGGAGAAGATAAACTACATGGAAGAACATTGGAAGTTGGTTCAAAACAAGAAACCCATGGAAAAACCCTTACGAGTTGTATTAGTTTTCAAGTAAAAAGAAGAACAAGTAAAGAAATAAAATAAAGGGATTAGGACAATGAACTGGAGAACAACACACCACTTTCAATCCAAGAATCAAAGGATAAGTACAAGAGGATTAACCACTTGAGAAAACTTCTCAACATAAGAACCAAAACAAGAGAAGAGAAAACTGAAACTTTCAGAAATGAGACTTTTCATTCAACTCAAAATGTGTTTTACAAATGAGAGAGCTACCTATTTTTTGTATAGATGGAACTTGAACTAGGAGAGAAGAAGAGACAATAAAATGGAGTTAACTTTGGTAATTAAAAGTTAACTCTACTAAACATGATTATCACAACTTAACCCCTTAAAATTGGGGTGCACATAGATAGTTCCTTGAATTTAGGAAAATATAATTATTACATGTGAAAAAAAAATGATGACATGGATGATTTGGCACATGTTGTGTCACTTGTGGCACTCCAATGGTCACAGATGTATCTTGAAAGTTTGAAGTGTCAAATAGAAGAGTCCAACTAATCATGTGCTAATGTTAGTGTAATGTGCTAGTTTATATGGTCTTAAATGACACTTCTATATCTCTACATTTTAGACCATGGTTCCTCACGTTCTAACCACCAAAATTTAAATTCTCTAAATTTTCCCTAAATATAATAACTACTTGTGAGCAATCCTCTAATCACATCTTCTAAGGCCATGAGTCTACCTTTAGTCAATCTTCATTGGAATCTCTCTCTTATTTCTTCTTCTTTATTTTTGTTTTCCATACTTCTTGTTTAAACTTATTTAAGCTCTTCTTATCTTTCTTTCTTAGGTACTTCTTTATCCTTATTTATATCACAAGAGGAAGATTCAAACTACCCATCTGCACTTGGAAGGTAACATGTGGTAGTTTAAAAGCTCCAAAAGACACTTCTCACTTCAAGAATTCCTCCAAAGCCTTTCAAGTTCAAATCATGAAATTCTAGCTTCTCTCAAGTTCATCTAAAGACTAAGAAACTATAGATGTACACGTCTTCTAATCCCTCTTCCATAACTTTAACTCTCCCTCTTTTTCTTCTTCTCTAATTTTTTTGTTATCCTTCTTATTTTTACTCCTTTGGCATCCTCTTCTCTATCTTTAACATGTTCTTCCTAATCCTTATTTATATTAGTGGAGATATTTGTGATCTTTAAATCTAGACCTTTCTATTAAAAATAATCTACAGTTTACATTCATTGTCAAGAAGATGCACAGTTCATAATCGATGTTAACTTAAATATTAAAGATATATTATATTAGTTTTAGTTTAGTCGATACTAACTTAAATAAATGTAAATTCTAAAAATAAATAAGATTAGTATAAACTAGACCGACATTAACCTTATTGATTTTTAATATTTATTTTAGTTAGTAAAGGCTAAGTTGAGACTGATACGAAACTAATATAAATAATTTTACTTATTAAAAAAGATAAAAATAGTTAGTGTTAATGTAGAGTTGGATAAACCAACACTATTAGTGTCTAACATTAAGTGAACTCTATTAGCATTGATACTAACATAACTACTTTTATTTATTAATAAGTTAACATTGACTTAGAGTTGGTTAATTCAACCATATTCTTGTAGTGAGCATCGACTTCACTAACATGTATGCTTTACATAATATAAATTTTTTTTTTAAAAAAAATAACCTTTTTGTATTGCGTTAGAGTCGGCTAAACGAACTTCAAGAACATCGCATTTTGGCTAACGATATGATTTGAAAGATAATTTAATGTTTTTTTTTCCATAAGATTAACTCTTCACCACTTCCATCATCATATCCAAGTGGTTGAGAGCATCAAATAATAAACTAAATCAAGCTTGTTTGAATCTTCAATCAAAACACATCAGCCACAACAAAGCCTAACACTGCCATTAGATGATATGAACAAAAGAAGAAGAAATAAGGCATAGATCAACAATAGGAAAACACATACACATATATGTATATGTACACACACATTCAAATAAATATGTATGTACACACATATCTACTCTCACATAAGCTTTAACTATTTTTGTTGTAGCCAAGTAATAGTAAATAATAGTTTAAGTTCTTAGTTTCGGGAAAAGATTAAGAGAGTTTATTAGGAATGACTATTTTACACATGTAAGCCAAAAGTGACAAAAATAATACTTGGTTGTAATCAAGGTGATTATAAATCCTTTGAAATATCTTATGCAAGAATTGGACATGAACTAAAAGTTGGAATAAAACAATGTTTTTCTTCTCTTTTACTTTTTTATATAGATATTAATCTATCGTAGTCTATGAGTACCTTACACTCGCATCAACTCTCCTTCCAAAGTCAACATGTGTATATTATTTGTTTACTAATTATATGGCTCTTTTACAAATGCAAATTTATAAATTTTGTTATTCACTTCTAGGTTTTTATTTCAAGATAAATATTTATGCAAATGTTCTAATTTTTTATATATATATATATATATATATATAACATTTTTACAGTTGGATGTAAAATAATTAAGACATACTTTTTAGATAGATTCATGTTTTTTTTATATAGAAGCTTTTAAGGGAATTTTGTGATCATATACCATGAACGAGATCTACATTCTTCCAACTAAATTATGTTGTCTAGACATTGATAAGGATCATAAAGAGGTGCAAACATTTAACTAGATATCATACTTCCCTTATTTTTTTCAGATCAACCTATTATACTTTTTTGATGGAAACTACAAGTGATGATAGTTTTGTGTTTGAAAATTATGGAAACTAAATGTCATGCCATCAGCATGGTTTCTAGCATGGAGAATGATCAGAAACAGATTGCCAACAATGGATAATCTAGCTAGAATAAACATAAACATCCCAAGTGTATTGTGTGTCTTTTATGGGGAACATTTAGAATCAATTAACCATCTTTTCATGAGATGTTCAGTTTCTACTTTTGTATGAAATAAATGTTTTAACTTGATTGGTGAGGTCATAGTAATGCACTGTGTATCAAAGAGTCACTCAGTTTTCTATACGCAGGTTTAAGGGAGCTGAAAACAAAGCTTGGAAATCAAATTGTGTTCAAGAATGGAAGACCAGATCCGGTGGAAATTTTTGCACTTGCCCAACTCAGAGCTTAGTCATGGATATCTGGTAAAGTAAAATCTACTTAATTCACCATGTTTTTGCACTTGGGTTTGCATACTCTAACTAGGTTTGATCCCATATCTTGTCTAAACACCATGCAAAACCGGATGTAGGAGGTGATTGAAAATAAATTATGTTAGAAGGCAACATATGTACTAGCAATGTTAATTTGGGTGCTTATAAGAGTTTTGGTCATACAGTAACTGAATTCTTGGTTGGGGTAGGATATAATTTTTGATTAAGAGTTTTTACCTGATCTTAATCTAAGTGAAATAGAATTGTATTTTTTTTATATAGGTTGGAGTATCTCTCAATAATTCCAAATAACTTAATTCATTCATTGCGATAAAAAATAATACTTCTCCACTTTTTACTTGACGACCACTTACATACCTATTACGAAAGGACAAATGCATAAACAAACACTGAAGGTGTATGTTTCAATACACTACGAAAACTTGTTTTCTTTATGTTTGTAGCGGAAATACACAAAAGAAAAAAAAATTCATTGCGTATCTTGTTCCACATACACAGCATAAACTGTGGGCGATTATTATAAAGAATTTACTGCATATAACAATTAGTCTTTTGGTTAAGAACGGGTATAAAAATTAACTAGTTATAACCAAACCATTTTTTTTTTATTCAGCAGTTATAATTAAATCACATCTAGTTACAAAAACTTATTACGTAATCAGTTATGTAACTAGATATATATTAAAAATTCAATTAAAAGATCAATAATAACTAAAATGGGTTATAATAATATCTGTTGTGTTATGAAGAATGTTTTCATAAAAAAAAAAATCTAAAAAGGTGGGGCGAAATAGCCATTGGGAGGTGTGAATAGTAATCCTTATTGATCTATGAATTGTAGTTTTCATTAGTCCAAAAACGTTTGGGTTTTAACGTAGCCCACCACATTGAGTAAACCCATAACCTTTCCAACGGTAACCGCAGCTTTATTGGGCTTTGGGCTTGTCCACTTTTGAAATATACCAGATTCGTCACCAAATATTTGCTGCTTAAAAATCTATATTGTTCATAATAATTATGGTAATAAATGTAGTCTAAAAGACTGGTTCAATTACTTGAACCATCAAAAATAGCAGTTCTAGCTAAGTTGGATCAAAGGTTGGGGTGGGAAAAAATCCATAAAATTTTATATGCTCTACTACTTAACTGATCCAATCTATTATAAATTTAAATAATTTAAATATAAGTAAATGCAAATTCATATTTTCTAAAAATATTAAATATTTATAGATTTAAATCTAAATAATTGATTAAAATCTAAATTCTTATTTTCTAGAAGAAATAGTTTGAATACTTAGAAATCAGATTGATACCAATTTTAAAACTGTAATGTTTTAAAAATTAATTTTAAATCAAGCAATAATAAATATGTTTACTGGATAACAAAGTCCTCTGAAACGTCTTTATATATAGATAAATAAAATAAAAAAATATTAATAAAGATATGATAATACGATTTTAGAGAGTATATCTCCCTCCATGTATATTTCACCTAATTCAATTTCATAATTATAAGTAATATTAATATAAAAACATATATGATGTTTTGATTTTAAGTTTGTCAAGATCGCATTATAAAAAAATTATTAAACACAAACTAATTTTAAAAATTAAAATAATTAATTATTATTTGATTAAATTATAAATCATTTTATAAATTAAAAAAATTATTGGTATATAACCATTAACTACCAAGATTTTAGCTACTTACTACTTTATATTCTAAATTAGTCTTTAGAAAATAAAATATTAGTAGTCAAAACCCACATAATTAATTTTGGTATCAATTTAGAAATCATTTTATAAATTTTTATTAATAATAGAAACCACTTTAGATATGAATAACTTTTTAGTCTCTAAATTAGTATTTAATTTAGTCAATATAATGATTAATTATTTTTTGTCTCTAAATTTAATTGTTATTTAATTATTTTCTTGTAGTGGCATGGTTAGCATTAGTTCTTATATTTCAAGTATTATTTATTTTGGAACTCGGACCTCCATCACGGTTTTTGTCTTTAAAGGCGTCTTAGAGAGTTCAGGGAAGGATGTGCCCTTAGCCTTAACTCTTAAACGGTGTGGGATGTAGTGGAACAAGCCCCCTCAATCAAGGTCTAAGGGGAACAAGGTTCATTTTTTAAAACCACTTTTCCATTCCCTCCAATGGAGTCCTAAGGAAACAAGGACTCGTCTTTGAAACCACTTTGCCACCCCCAAAGACGACGTCAATGTTCTAACCTCAAATCTATTGAGATAATATTGTCATGATCAATTATCGATTCTGAGGTATTATTTGCTTCGGAACTCAAAGCTCCATCACAGTATACATTAGAGGGTTAAGGGAGTAAGGTGTATTTAAATTGCCCTTGACCTAAATTTTTAAGTTGATGCAATTCTAGCATCATTACATGCACTTAGTAGTTTTCTTCAAGTTGTTTTTTAATTTGTTTATTTTGAATGAATTAGAAGATGCAACGAAGACATGAAGAAATGAAGTATTGGTAGTGTTTGAGAGATGGAATTTGGTTTTTGAATAACTAGGAGGAAATCTATAAGAGTCAAACAAGAAGACTACTATAGAGAAAGCTTAAGAACAAGAAAAAGCATCAATGATTTTAGCAGCATAACAATTTTTATTTTAATCTAAAAATTACATAGGGAATCAATCTTATTTATAGTAATTTAGATATCTAAACTTGTGACACAAGCTTCTAAAATCCTCTCCACTAACAAAGTGACATGTGGCACTAGTAACTTGGGGAGCAAGCTTCAAAATACACTCCAATGAAAAGTGAACAAGTGGCAAAAGAGACTTGAAGAGCAAGGCAAAGGGGCGCTAATGGAGGACCATCCAACAAGCACATCTTTGGCTAAGAAAGCTGAAAAGGATGAAGCTTAATTAGACATATAATTTTTTCTTTCTTCTTAGCAATGTAAATAATTGTACATAATAGTTTAGGAAATTATGTTCGGTCTTATATTCTGGTCCAAGTAGCATAGGATTTCATTTTAAGCCTTGTATTTGGGCCATGGATAGAATAGGTTAATAACCTAACCCTAGAATAGTTACTTAAGCACCACTTATAAGACTTGTGGGAAATTTGCTCGATAAGTTAGGGTTAGGGTTAGGATTTGTGAAACTTTCCATGCAAGTTTCCTTCCCTATAAATAAGACCTATTTCCTCTTGTATTTTCAACCTTGATTTAGATAATAAAATTTTCTAAGTTTCTTGCAACATTTCTATTTGTCATGGTTCTCTTTAGAGTAGTCTTCTTCAAGACACTTTCTAGAATCCTCCTAAGTGCTGGCCCAACCTTACACTAGGAACTCAAACCCCAATTTCCATCTATTAAACGTGACTTTAATCCATTTTCCTACATGCTTCTGCCATTATTCCTCATAAAAAGAAGAATAATTATTGATGAGCAAAACTGAATTGCAGCAGGTGCCAACTGGGAGCTTCACATGTGGCTCTTTATGTGGGACATTCTTGGAGTCTTGCAAGCTTCATAGGTGGATGTCCAATATGGATTTTGGATATAAGGCTCAAGGCCCAAAATTCTATGGTACTTGGCCCAAAATAAAAGGCCCAAAATCTTATTCTATTTGACCTAAAATACAAGGCCCAAAATAAATTACTAAATTGTGTTGTACAAATATTTACAAGGCTAAAAGAATTGGATAAGAAAGTCAATATATTAATCTCCATCAAAGGAGAGCCTTATCAAGCCCTTCTTCCTCTTCCAATCTTCTAGCCCAATATATAGTGGCTGGATGGTCCTCCATCATAAGGGATGTTGGACTAATAAGCATACCGCAACAAGCCCCCAGTCCAAGTCTAAGGAGAACATGTGTATATCTTTGGAACCACTTTTCTATTCCCTTAGTCGAGAGCTAAGGGAATGAGGGTTCGTCTTTGGAACCACTTTTCCATTCCCATAGACAAAACCATTGATCTAACCTCAAATCCGTTGAGATAGATTCATTAGAGTCAATCACCACATCTAAAGTATTGCTCACCTTAGAGATAAGAGTTCCATTATAGTTTTTTTCCCTGAAAGGAATCTCAAAGGGTTAAGGGATGAAGGTATATTTTAATTTTCTTAAGCCTCGACTTGTAGGCGACGTGGAACTATTGTGTGTACCAGAATAAACCCCTCCATCGAGGTCTAAGGGGAACAAGGGTTCCTCTTTAGAACCACTTTTGCATTCCCCTAATTGAGGGTTAAAGGAATGGGGGTTCATCTTTGGAACCTCTTTTCCATTTCCACACATAACATGTTTCGACCTCAAGTTCATTGAGATAACATTATTAGGGTCAATCACTGCATATGAGGTATTGTCACTTTAGAGCCCAGAGATCCATGACAGTATAAATGATGATAACATGTAATATGGAGATAGGGAAGAGAGAAAATACACACAACCACTTTATATTGGTTCATATATTGCAACAAACTACTTCTAGTTCTTAATCAACAGACTGAGTTCCACTAAGCAGACCAATAATATGAAGTACACTTCGAGTATTCTTTGGACTCACAGAAACTCATAGCTAGTCCCTTAAGTATTATTTGGGCTTTAAACCACTTGTGGCTAATCTTTTGAGTATTTTTTCTACAAGTCATTGCTAGCTTAACAAGTATTCTTTTGCGTCACAACTGTTATAATTAATGGCTTAAACAAGAGTCAGAACACCCTCTAACCTTACAGGTTAACAAAGTTTACAAGATAGAAAAGAAACAATTACAAGAATAAAAAAGGAACAGAATACACCTGGTATTTCAAGAATCACAGAGCTCCTAAGATCAGTTCTTGAACAAATGCACAACCTTTAGGCAATCTTGCAAAACTTTGAATCAAATCTCTTCTCAAAAACATTTTCAATCTCACTTACTGTGTGTTTTTTAATACAAAGAGAAACCATATTTATAGATCTTAAATCTAGCCGTTTTAGGCAGTTAATCATGAGCCAAATCAGATTTAATTTAACTGAAAACAGATTTAACAGGTTTTTGAAAAGCTATTAAGATATGTGACAATCAACTGGTTGAAATGTCATTTTAACCGGTTGAATTGGTTTCGACAGTTAGTCAATTAAGTCAAAAACAGTTTTAAAAACCTTCAAACAAGTTAAGTGTAAAATAACCGATTGTATCGTGAATTCAACCGGTTGTTTTTCTCTTTGCTTAGAAAAACATTTTTCTCTTCTAAAACAGATTGATTCAGCTTGTGCATAGGATTAAAAATGAATTTTACCCAAATTCTAAACACCCTAGAACTAAGCTTCAATCAAAGCAGCAAAGCATCAAGCTCTCAGCACAGATTTTGGTTTCATTAAAGCTTCCATGTTCTACAATCTCCCCTTATTTGATGAAGAAAAATCCTTGGGATGCTTTTGGAATGTTCTGTTTTAGAATCTTGCTTAACCTGCATTCACAAGTAAAAAAAAGAAATACAAGATAATCTATTCCAGATTAATCAGGCACCACAAATTAGTTTCCACTAGGTGATTTCCAAAGAGGAACATCAGCCAAATCAATGTGAGAAACCAGTCAAACATGCACAGGTGCATAATCAAAAAAACAATCGATTATTTCGCAGGAATAACCGATTAAAATATGTATCAAAGTTTATAACAAGTAAAAAACCAATTAGAGCAATGTTCAATCCAAATGTGCAAACAAAATATATGCAAATATAGGCACATTACAACCCAAAGCACACACTTCTCCCTCTATTTGTCTTCACAAATATAGTGACAGAAGGATTAAAAACAACAAAAATTCAAGATAAGGCTTGTAGATCAATTATTCCCAATTCATTTCTTAAAACCTGTCTTTGGATAAGGGTTTTGTGAAGATGTCTGCAAGCTGTTGTTCAGTGGCAACGAATTGAATCTCACAGCCACCATTACTGGCATGATCACGAATAAAGTGATGTCGAACCTTAATGTGTTTGGTTCTGGAGTGTTGAACTTGATTCTTTGTGAGATTAATTGCACTTGTGATGTCACAAAATAAAGTAACCTTGCTGACTTTCAACCTAAAGTCCTTCAATTGTTGCTTGATCCATAAGATTTGTGCATAGCAGCTCCCTGCAGCTATGTACTCTACACAAGCTTGCTTTTTGTTGTGCCATGATATAAGGCTTGAACCAAGTAGATGACATGTCCCACTTGTGCTCTTTCTATCCAATTTAAATCCTGCAAAATTAGAATCAGATTATCCAACTAAATGAATAGGAGAGTGTGAAGGATACCATAAACCCACAGATGTTATTCCTTTAAGATATTTTAGGATTCTCTTGGCATCTTTAAATAGATTCCCTTGGACTAGATTGGAACCTTGCACAAAGGAAAACAACAAACATAATATTAGGTCTACTTGCAGTGAGATATAGTAAGGAACCAATCAACACCCTGTATTTAGTTTGGTCCACTATTGTTCCAACTTCATCAACACTCAAGTAACAGTTTATATACATGGGTGTTGTTGCAGCTTTACAGCTCTCCATCTCAAGCTTTTTGAGAATGTCTTTACAGTACTTAGATTAACACAAGAAGATGCCTTCTTTGGATTGCTTTATCTGCAACCCAAGAAAGAAAGAGAGTTCCCCCATCATTGACATCTCAAATTCCCCCTGCATTGTTGTTACGAATTCTTCACACAATTTTGTTAGAATGGATGACTTTAAACTAGAGGGGGGGGGGGAGTGAATTGTTTAAAGAGGGTTTTCGCAAACTTTTAAAACAAGAATAAAATTATCACAAGAAACAATTGATAAGAAATTCAGTTTGCCAAAACAACAATAAAAAACAGCAGTACCAGAAAAATAATCGGTTGTTTCACAGTAAACAAAACTGCATTTAAAGAGTTAGGGATAGAGAGATTGCACATTTCTTGTGATGCTCTTCAAGGGTATTCCACATTTCTTTAGCAGACCTACATTCTGAAACCTTGAGCAGTTCATTAGAATCAAGTGCAGATACAATGATGTTCATAGCTATACAATCAAGATGT
>Ga0123342_1010324_pt1 | contig 10762 bp, 6 predicted proteins | sample Turbeawhitnodule_FD_89960 | JGI IMG/M metagenome (GOLD analysis project Ga0123342, IMG submission 89960) | Root nodule microbial communities of legume samples collected from Mexico - Turtle bean Mexico white nodule | ecosystem: Host-associated > Plants > Roots > Nodule | place: Mexico: Nepantla... | reverse complement strand
TCTTCGTGCCCTTTATATAGGTGAAAAACTAGGGTTTACCTCTGCGTTGCTTGCTATTATCTAGGGTTCCTTGGAGAAGGTCCTTGCGCCGCTATCTTTAGGATCTTAGCGTATCCGGCCCATTGACTTCCCTTATCTGGAGTGCAATGTATAACTTTATGGCCACTTGGACTCTAACTTGAGCGTTGTATCTCTCGCGCCATCATACTCTGTGGGTGTCCTAACTAATCACGCGTCATGCATGCAGCCTTCCCTGGATATCTTTAATGAGAACGTGGACATTGCCACGTGCCCCTTTGACTCGATCATTTATTCTGTGTGGAGGGTCCCACAGTGCCGTCACCCAACTTTAGGGCGATGTCTTACTTTGCGCGATGCTTCTCTTGGGCGATGGGCGATGATCCATCTTGGCGGTGACACATCTCGACGAGAACCGATTATTTATACTGAAGAACGCCGCTTCTACATACGGCGACTACGTTGACTATGTTGACTATACGGCGACTATATTGACTTCTTGACCACCTACCTTTCTCTTGTCCACGTCATCACACCCGATGACCTGGACGGTACAAAAAAGAATAGAATTATTATTATTATTATTATAATTTATATATTAAATTACTATATCTAAAAATTAAAATTATTTTATTTATGGGAATTAAATTTAAAACAGTACATTTTTTAATTTTTTTTGAAGTTTCTTAATTCTTTCAAATTTTTCTTGACTTCGAGTTAGTATGGATCAGTACTAAAAATATTTATAACTCGTTTTGAACTGGAATTGCTTCGGTGAGTTACACATTTTTTTTTATATTAGGCCAAAATAGATCTAACAATGGTACATATATTCTTTTTATAAAAGAAAAATTAAATAAATAAATAAACAATTGTTCATATGAGATTATACCACAATTGAAATAAAAAAAAAAAGCAAGAATGCAATATGATATTGAAAAAAATAACCAAAATATCAAATGAGAATAAGAACGATTAAAGTTCAAGGGTGAGTTCGAAAGACAAGGAATGAAAATTACTTCAACATGTTATGGATAGAAAAACATAAAAATACTAAATAAATTTGAATTTCGAAAATGTAACTCCACTTCTTTTGATAACGATTTCAAGTTTCAAGGTGTTTTCATAAGTGTGTTACTGCACTTTTTTTAACATGTTTCAAGGTGACACGTGTATTAAATAATATTTACGGTAATATATTTTAATTATTTTATATAATTATATTACAACTTTTAATATTATTATTTTAATATTTTTTATATTATTTAATTATAAATTTATTTTTTATTATATATTTATTTCTAAATCTATTACATAAAAATTTATATAATTCCAAGAATTGCCAAATTATATTTTTTTTTAATATTTAACTTGATACAAGATCAAATCAAACAAGCACTTATGTTATTGGTACTACATATTGTTTCTAATGTTTAGAAGTACGTTTTCTAAATTAATATTAATCATATTTATTGGAGATAGTTTATAGAATTAAATATTGATATTTTTTTGAGTAATAATAACATTGAAAAGAGTTTCAAAGCTAGAATTTGTTTATAATTTAAACTCACTTAATATTTTTTTTTACACATAGTCATTTTAGGAAACGTGTAAGAACGTTAAAAAAAAAATAAAGGTGCAGAGAAGCCGTTCCCACCACAATTTTTTTCTTTTATTTCTTTCTCTTCATATTTTTTTCTCTTTCTTTTTTCTTAATTTTCTCTAACAATCTTCATCTGTTTTAGGATTTGGTAGCTAACGAGTTAAAGAATATTTCTACTCGATCAGATTTTCAAATCAAGTAAGTTCATTTTTTCTTTAAAGATCCTTTATTCTCTATTTTTCCTTAGGATTTAGTCATCAATTTTGGTGGGGTCAGTTGAGAAGTTTAATCCTCTCAACTTATTCTACTATATACTAATTTTTTCGTTCTGTTTGGATAACTTGCATTAGACTCGTAAATCTTGAAGCTTATCCAGACTGTGGGGAATAAAATTCTAGAAGTTGCTTGAAAAACAAACAATTAAGGTAAGAGAAATTATTGCTGATTAAAAAAAAAAGGTAAGAGAAACTAAATTTAATTTTTAATAGCACCCTAGGCTATAAGATCTGGATGTGGAGAGGATGTGGTCCCAGTATTCAATTTCTCTTGCAGGGATGTTGTGTGTTTATATATTATGTTGTTTGTTTATATATTATTAAACTTGTAGAAATATTAGATTTTGTGGGTTTAATATTTAAGTGTTTTTTTTATGTTAAATAGACTTTTGAATGTTGTAGATCACGTTTTGAATGATATTGTAGATGAAATGTGTGGAATTGAATTCATACATTTGGAATAATGTATGCACTTACGTTTGTATGTGTATTAAGTATTGATGCATATGTGGTAACTGTAAGGACCGAGAAAAATAGTCTTAAAGTAGAAATGTACAATTAAAATGACACCTGAGTATTTTATTATTAAAAGGGAAAAAAGTTATATAAATAGAAATTTAGTTATTCAGGTTTCATTTTAAAAGAACCACCATCTCTCTAGAAGTTTCTTTTTCCTTTCCTCTCCCTTCTCTCTAAGATTCTGACCTCCTCGCTCATCATTTTGACGATCGGAGTCCACCATTAGACTCCTGACAGCAAGATCTACAAGACTGCCTGATCAAAATCTTTGATAGATTTTATGATCGGAGTTTGCCATTGGACTCCTGACAGTGAACTTCATGAGATTGCCCGATCAGAATCTTAGATAGAGTTAGGTTATCCTTAAGCTTTTGGTGGGTTGGAGCTCTTAGTGAGCATCTGCTCAAGTCCAGGTAAGGGAAGCTAGTTTTATTTTTAAAATAGAACCCTAGGTTAGAAGATCTGGATGTGGGGTGACGTGGTCACCAGTTCCAATTTTTGTTTCTAGGATTGTTTCTTTTGAAAAGTAAAATAACATATTTACTAAAATAGTTGATTTTGAATCTTTTATATTGATTTTAGGGTGAATAAGTTGTTGAAAGTGTTTGCGATTGAGAATTGAAAGTGTTTGAATGATAATATAAATGATTTGAACTGTTTTTGAATATTTTGTTGAATTACTTCAATTAAAAGTTTAAAGAGAAGTGATTGTTTGATTTTAGATGATGATTGATTTAGAGAGCATATATTTGGATTGTTTTGAAAGTTTAAAATATGATCTGATTGAATGGTGCTTTGATGTGTTAAATGATGTATGTAATAAAGTGAAAGTGTGATCAAGACATAGTATTTTCAAGAAAGGAAATACCGTGTTGAGATTGTTATTAGGGTGTATTGATTTGTGAGTGTCCTGTGAATGAGACGATCCTAACTCTATTGATATAATGGAATCACATAAATGAAGTTATTCAGTTGGTGAGAGTCGAAGGAGGTCCATTTGGCTGAGTTTGAGGTTTGAAAGAACTGATCAGAGCAGATCAAATGGATTTACCTTGTCATATGAGATGATGAGATATTGGGATTGATTATGCGCATGACTGTGTGGATTCACAGTGAGTAGTATGACAGGTGCAGGTCTCTGGATGCTAATTTCAATACACGAGTCTTCCGGAAGTAGAGTCAAGTGTCTTTGTATTGTGAGTCAATAGAAGTCTAACATGTGAAAGATGATTTATGAATTTGTTAGACACTTGAGGGTTTTTGAAATCTTGTTTGTGCTTTCTGTCTTTCTTTCTGTGAACCGTTGAGGAATTTGAATGTGTATATTTGAATTTTTCATCTTTTTGTTATCTGCGTATGATTTTTGAGCCTTACCCATTTTCTTATTTGTGCTATCTTCTTTATATATATATATATATATATATATATATTAATGTTTGGTATAATGTGTTGAGGGAAGTTTATGAGTTCCTGTCTTTCTGTAATTTATTGGATGACCTTTCTTCTTCTATGAGTAAGGGACTGAATATTTTAGTTTTGCTGAAGAGGAAATGGCTAATGACATTATTTGTTTGGTTTTGGTTCTCAATATTTTGCTCTTCTTGAATTAGGAATTTGCGATAATGGTTTTTTTTTATTTGTATTTATATATGTTTTAGTTCCTTTGTGTGTTGTATCTTTCTTCATACTTGCTCTTAAAATAAGAGACGAAGAAAGAACAAAGACATGCTTAGACATGCGTTGTGGGACAATAAGTCGTGTTTTTTTTGGAAGAGGTTCAAGTATAGTAGGTTTCCTTTCTTTATAAAAAAAATGAAATAAAAAGACTTCCAATCTTCAGCAAGTTTCTTTGAATAACTTTATGTTGCAGGGTTTTGTCAAATACATGTTTTCTTAACGATTTACAAGAAATTTTATGATGGCAAATGAATAGAACAATGCAAATTTTTATTTTTTTTAAAAATAAAAATTCATTCAGTTAAATTATATAAAGACTAATGAACTATTATGTGATTTTTGTTTTTCTCATTATGGCATATGCTATTCGATATAGTGAATTATTGACCAAACATCACTAATGCCTGCTATAAGAATGACAATTGGATAGGTTTAGGATGCTATGTTGTTAAATGGAGGCACCGTAGCTTCCATAGTGGAAATGCATGGTGGATTTTTTTTAAACATTGTAGCAAATTTATTAGGGGAGGCCCACCATGGTGGTATACTTTGTCTACAATGTTGTGTGTATACTGAGATATCAATGTTATTTTGTTTGTTGCATATCCTGGATGTGTAGATCCATGTGAGATCTATGTGATTGTTTTATTGTTGAGATTTGAAGAAGATGGAATAATTTGAGAAATCGATCATGTAATTTGGTTTTCTCTTTTGATTTAATTGTGTATATTATAAAATTCTATTTTCACTAGCTTACCCTTGCTTTTCTTGTTGTGTTTGAACTGCGATGACTGTACTACGTACACGAGCAAATGATCGTACAGGTCTCGGGTGGTCCGAAGAGCTTTAAGGTGTTGATTTTGAAACTTATATTGTAAATATTTGTATTTCTATATGTCCAAATCATGTATTAGGAATGTTTTGAAAAACTCTAAGCTTGGATAGAAATATGTAGAACCTGTATCGTAAAAGTTAGATGTTTATTTTCTGGGGTGTTACATTTAATGGTATCAGAGCAGTTCATCCTTAGGATAACTTGAGGCTAGTGGGTTTGTTGTGTTTCTCCTGCGTGCAAATTTTTGTTTAAGTTTAGCTTCAAGACTTAACTAAAAGTTTCTAATAGGATGTTTAACAAAGTTGCTTTCTTGAAATTTTGTATGTGCTTGAGTTAAATTAGTTGTTATGAATAAAGAGGAAAGTATTAAGAATGAAAAGAATCTTGATAGAGTGGTGAGGGTGCACACTCTTGACTAGATCAAGATTATTTTTTATCTTAATTCTAAGTAGCTAAAGTACATTTTAGAGATAAGTTTTGATTGGTTTTTACCTGTTTCGTATGATTATTTCTTTGAAGTTAATTTGTCTTAAAGATGTAGTTGGAAATTTTTAGTAATTTCTAATCCAATTCTTTGTGTGCTTAGAAGATGGCACGTAGACCACCTACTCCTCCTCCACTAGTAGATATGCCCAACTTAGCTCGAGCAATAGAGATGATGGCAACAACCTTGCAACAACAGAGTACTACTATGGCACAACAACATTAGGTCGCCCTTCATCAATTAGAAACAACTAGATTAGCAGCAGAAGCATCATAGCTTCATCAACAACCCCATACCTTTAGTTTGGAGGATTTTCTAAGACACAATCCACCCAAATTTAATGGAAAGGTAAATCCAGATGAAGCATACAAGTGGGTGAGAGACATAGAAAGAATCTTTGAAGCTACTTAATGCCCTGAAGAGAGAAGGATGTTCCTGTCGATTGACCTGGTCTCCTTGGAGTGCATAATCTTAACAACATGGCCGCTAGGGTACCAACTCATGTACCAGCGTTATGGGGCCCATCTGTCACTGTACGCGCTCTAGCCTTTACGTATCATGCATTCCCCTAAGAACCCTAGTGCTTTTGGGCCTAGGCGTCTCTCGTGGGTATTTACTTGTGCTAGACCCCGAATGTACTATACACACCACATGGCCTTTTGCTGATAAGGCCTTACGCATATACGAGTTTCAACACACGCATCTTTGAGGGCCCACTTACGTGGCCCATTATCTCGACCAGACCATTGAGCTGACCTGCTCCACACAAATGTCGATGTCTGATCTCCTGAGCATTGAGCCCAGCGCTTTGGTCCAGTACACAAGTCCCCTAGGATCGAGCTGGAACTTGTTCCAGTGAAGAGGCTAACTGCTCGCCTATGGCAACCTACGTGTTTTGTGAGTGACGTGACGTGCACAGTGCCTTGAGGTGACATCTCACCATACTCAAAGGGTTGGAAAACGTTGCCGCTTGCGCTTCCCCTATACATTAATCCTTCAATTTTTACGCTCCCTTCACTGTTTCATTCCACTTTCGCGATTTCCTGTGAACACTTTGCTTTGAACTCTTGTTTTCTCCTCTCCAAACAAGCCTCCTCGCCTTCCTTCATCAATCATCTCAAGGTACATTTTTTATCTTGTGTCTGCATTTGACTTGCCATTATGATTCCTTTAAACGACTCATAACTGTGCTGGGACTATTTATATTTCTCGCATCTATGATCGTTAATGTCTCTGGTTTTCTTCTTGCTTGATTCGTTCTTCAAAAACGCATGCACTTCCTCTTCTGAGTATCGCATTTGTTTTCTTTATTTGTTTAGATTTCTTGTAAGATGGATCACCAAATCCCGGACTACAAAACCCTGTACCTCTGGGCCTCTATTGACCTTTTAGGGGAGACCTCCAATTTTACCACTCGTGCGAGCATAGTAACGTATAGGAAGAGTGAGCACCCCAAAAAGAATTGCCTTTTTAGCAAAGAGCATGACAAGTTCGTCAAAGTTATACCCTGTAGGGAGGGTGCGCCAATTTGTTGTCACGAGTGGTTGGACCCAGAGGGCCCATTCTGCTTCATTTATTCTACCATTTTCAAAAAACTTCTCTTTCGTCTTCCCTTCCCTAGTTTTGAGAGAGCCCTTCTCATCGAGGTCAACGTCGCCCCTGCCCAGCTACACCCAAATAGTTGGGCGTTTGTTTGGGCATTTTCCATTGTGTGCAACTACTTTGGCCATCCGCCCTCAGTAGATGTATTCCTTTACTTTTTCGAAGTCAAAAACTCAGGTCAGAAGCTGTGGGAGAGCTTTAACGGGGTTGCTGGGAGAGTTTTGTTAACCCTCTTCCAGCAATCATACAAAGTTTTTAAGGGTAAGTTCTTCAAGATTCGTTGCAACGCTAATGGTCCAAGTCTTTTGGATGGGTTCCCTCTGTATTGGACACAAAAACCCAAATTCAAAAACACTAGACGCCTTGAAGACTTACCCCCACGAGAACGAGAGGTGAATGACTTCCTCTCCAACCTCCAGGCAGTGTTTAACACTGCCGAACTGATAAAGCACGAGTACAACCCTACATGCCTCAAGACGTACATTGGTATCCCCCTTTCCTTTACTTCTGCTAACGCTATCTTGCATGTGTACGTTTTCTAAATTCTTCTTTGTTTTCTTTCTCATGCAGACAATATGTTGGACGCTCAGAAGAGAAGGAATCTGGCCGCCTTGGCCAAGCAAAAGAAACCCATTCCAACCCCTTCTGCTAAAGACCAAAAGCTGAAAGCGATGGCTGAGGTCGCCCCCTCTGAAGACGAAGAGACCTGCTCTACACTCGTCTTCAAGAGGAAGCGAAACGCTGATGCCATCTAGACCCCTTCTGACTCGGATGACCGAGCTCCCTCCTACCAGGACTTTCCACCTAGCGCCTCTTCTCCTTGTGATATTGCGGTGCATGAGGGCAGAGGTGAAAGTGCCTTAAAGGGAGACCAATGGGACTCCTCGTTAGACCCAACCTCCTTCCTACAAAAGATGTTGCTCTCTGCCAAAGTCAAAGGGAGGATGGAGAACTTGGAGGAGGATCCCTTGATCATATGTCAAGGCAACTGGGGAAGCCTTAGTTGCGAACTGCCTCCTCCTTTCCAAGATGTGGAAAGTTAAGGAACTAGCCAACGAAGATGCCCTCCAAACCGTTGGACTCAAACGAAAAATCACTGAACTTACCCTGGAGGTGGAGGAGCTTCGAAGAACTAGTCAAGAGACCAAGGCCCTCCTATTTGGGAAATCCTAGGAGGCCTTGGGACTATATGCTAGGAACAACAACCTCAACATTGAAGTGGAGAAGCTGAAAGGAGAGTTGGCCAGTAGAGACAAGGAGGTGGCCAGGCAAAGGGATGAGATGGCCCAAAAGGATGAACTTCTCCAAAAGACCAAGGACCAGCTGATGAGCGACGCCGCTGACTCCTATGCAGCAGGCTTCGAAGACGCCATGGCCCAAGTCACTTGTGTGCATCCTGAGGTGGATCTCTCCCAGATGGGATTAGGCAAAGCTGTCGTAGATGGACAACTAGTAGATGTGGAATAACGGTGGTGAACTTTCCCGTTATTGCCCTAATTTTGTAACTTAACGAACAACTGACCATTATGTATATGTATGAAAGTTTCCCTTTTCTGAGCTTACTGTTCTGTATATATATGTATGAATGTTTCCCTTTCTAACTTCAACTAACTTGTATGTCTTGAAACGATTTTGACAACTAGTCGCACGCCACTAATCGCCCATACCTAAGTAGCACGACCCTCCTGTTTAACCAATAGTAAACTTGTGTCTTAAGGTACCTGAGCTTAGAGCCTTGCTGGACAACAGGTCCTCCTATAAAAAATTTCTTTGCTTTGTCTGTACGTACTCCCTAAAGGGAGGTTTCTCTGTCGTCATTGCAACCTGAGTTCTTAGAGCAAGAGGTATTGCTTGACCTTCCATGAGCCTTACTTTTCCCTAAGAGGGAAATTTCGCTTGGAATTTCACCAAGGGAAGACTTCGCTCCAACTCTTGGTATCTTACCAAGGGGAGACTTCACTGAGGTTTACTGTTCCCGCTCTTGGTGTCTCACCAAGAGAAGGTTCATGATGAACCCTAATTGTTCCCACTTGTGGTATCTTACCAAGGGGGAGGCTCGTTATGAGCCCTGATTCGTGATAAACCCTGATTGTTCCCACTTTTGGTATCTTACCAAAGGGGAGGCTCGTTATGAGCCTTGATTCGTTATGAACCCTGATTTGTGATGAACCCTGATTGTTCCCACTCTTGGTATCTTATCAAGGGGGAGGCTCGTTATGAGCCCTGATTTGTTATGAACCTTGGTTCGTGATGAACCCTGATTGTTCCCACTCTTAGTATCTTACCAAGGGGGAGGCTCGTTATGAGCCTTGATTCGTTATGAACCCTGATTCGTGATGAACCCTGATTGTTCCCACTCTTGGTGTCTTACGAAAGGGGAGGTTCGTTATGAACCCTACTTTTCCCACTTTTGGTGTCTTACCAAGGGGGAGATTCGTTATGAACCCTGATTTGTTATGAACCCTGATTCGTTATGAACCCTACTGTTCCCACTCTTGGTGTCTTACCAAGGGGGAGGTTCGTTATGAACCCTATTGTTAGCATGATATATTGCAAACATAGTTTTCAAATAACTCATATTGGGCGACCTCATTAAAAAATCTGAAATAGAACTTGAGGCTTACCATGTTCCTCGCCTGAGGAATGGCTCCATCGTCTTGAATTTCCAGCCGATAGGTTTCGTCGCCCAACACTTATATGAACCTGTATGGTATAAAAGTTTGGTTTATAGTGCCCTTTTTCGTCGAGCTACGGTAGGACATAATCATTTATGATACTCGACACATGAGTTCTGGAAAATTTGTCAGAGTTGATCTTTGTTGCATATTGTAGATCGTGAACTAGTACACCAGGTAAGTTCCCAGGAAAGAGAGGTGGGTCACCAATGGACGCGCTTAAATACCAAGTCTTTCCTCACCAGAACTTTCTTAGACATGTACTCTTACACTACTACGCTCTATATCCATACACTACTACGCTCTATATCTAGTAACAAGAATAACTTCTTTCCTTTTCCGGGTTGACCAACATCTGAGCCGAGCTCACGACTCACCTCTTGTGCCCAAACACCGAGATGACCTCCCCCAAACACTTGGGTCGAGCTACATGGCGCACATGCTCCCCATCTTACCTGCCATTAGGTAATCATTTACTCATGGGGCGCCTGTACTCGAGTGGTAGTATTGACACGGAGCTAGGTTGACTTACCTGTGTTATGCTTAAGCAAATTAACAAACAAATCAATCCCACAGACTGCCTATGATTGTACTTATGTCGAGCTAGGTCGACTTACCATGTGCCAATTCAAATAGATCAATAAAGCTAAATGCCTCATCTTTCAAGAACAAACTTATCACACATCGTTCAAAAAGAAAGCATTAGGCAAAAATATCTTAGCTGAAAATAAAACTCGAGGTTTGCCACATTCCACGCTTGAGGAATGGCTTCAATCGGTCAGCCTTGGCTTCTTCGTTTACTGATTGGAGGACTCTCATGTGTTAGAAAAGATGGCTTTAAACTAGACGGGAGGGGGGGGGGGGGGGAATTGTTTAAAGGGGTTTTGGCAAACTTTTCAAAACTAGAATGAATTTATTTCATAAACCAATTGATTCAGCAATTCAGTTAGACAAAACAGCAAGCAAAAGCTGTAGTACCAGAAAAACAATCGGTTGTTTCGTAGAAACAATCGGTTGTTTATACCAGCAAACAACAAATAAACTAAATTTAAAGAGTTAGAGATAGAGAGATTG
>Ga0123342_1010323_pt1 | contig 10764 bp, 9 predicted proteins | sample Turbeawhitnodule_FD_89960 | JGI IMG/M metagenome (GOLD analysis project Ga0123342, IMG submission 89960) | Root nodule microbial communities of legume samples collected from Mexico - Turtle bean Mexico white nodule | ecosystem: Host-associated > Plants > Roots > Nodule | place: Mexico: Nepantla... | reverse complement strand
TTTTTTATATATATATATATATATATATATATATATATATATATTTATTTTATTTTTTATTTTTTTAAGAAATAAAAAACTCATCCTCGCTTTGCTTAATCTCCATTCAACAACTTTGGATTTGACAAAGTGTAGATTCTGAAAGACTTTTGTCAAAGCCTAAACTGAGAAGATAATCATCTATTCGACTATACCTTGATTTGGGAGCCTGTTTTAAGTCATAAAGAGCTTTAAACAGCCTATAAACTTTGTCTTCTTTTCCTTCCATAATGAAACCTTTATAAATTTTCTCTTCAAGAAATCCATTTAGGAATGTTGACTTGACATCCATTTGATGTACCTTTCTATCTCGAGGTATGCCAACAAGCTCCCAAGTTTTGTTCTTCTCTATCATATACAACTCCTCCTCCATTGCCTTTTTCCACTTTGGGTCATTGATAATTGGTGGAACATCTTCCATTTCAGATTTTTGCATCTTGAGAAGCCCTTGACCAAGTCCATTGTGCCGTAACTCAGTAGTATTTTTCTTTGTTGAAAATACTGTCTTCTCCTCCTAAAATGGATCTAATGAGAAACTTTTACCTTCATCAAACAGTGGTTATCTTCAAGAAACACCTTGAATCTTTTTTGTAGCAACTGACCAACACTCAATAAATTTTGGTTTATGTTAGGTACATATAACACATCAATAATGATTTTAGTACCTGAATGTGTTGCTACAACAATGGTTCCTATTCCTTTTACTAGAATGTGACCCCATGGCCTATCTTGACCCTTGAAATTTTTGAAGGCTTCAACTCTTTGAAAAGTTCTTTGTCATAAGTCATGATTTGTGCATCCACTATCAATTAGCCAAGATGCACTTGAAATATTGTTGGAGAAACAAGTTGCATCGAAAAGTTCATCCTCCTCATTTGCAATTTGAGTATCTACATCTTGTTGCTCACTTTGGTTTCTACAAATGATTGCTTCATGCCTAAGTTGATTGCACTTGCTGCACTTAGTATCAAGTCTTCTCAAACACTTAAACGGTGGATGACCCAACTTGTTGCAATGCTTACAAGGAGGATAATTTCTTTTGGAACTTTCTCTTTGGCTCTTGTTATTTTATGTAACAACTTCTCCATTTTCTTGCTGGTTATGCTTGTTCTTGCTGCCTTTGTTTCTCCAACCACCTTCATGTTTGGCTGGTAAAGCTTCCTCAACAGTAACTGATTCCCTCATAGACCTTCTTTGCTCTTATGCTGAATAACTATGCCAAGGTTATTTTGGACAAATCCTTGATGTTTTCCAAGGTAGTTATGGTAGCCTCAGGAACAGTGACAACATTTTTTCAACAATACGGGAGTCTTTAAAATCAAACCCAAGCAATCTTTCTCTATTTGCAATAATCGGAAGCCTTTTAGAATATTCCTAGATGGATTTTGTCTCCTTTATCTTCTGCAACTCGAAATCTCTAATGAGGTTCAACACTTGCATACTTTTAATTCGGTCATCGCTTTCATACTCTGTTTTGAGATAGTCTCATATGGCTTTGGCTGATTTGAGAGACATAATGCGTGTGAATATGGTGGGAGATACTCTTGCAAATAGGCATGCGTTTGCCTTTGATTTTTTCGTCTTCTACTCCTTTTGTGATTTCATTTGGGCCACAGTAGGGTTTGCTGGAAGGGACTGAATTTCACAGTCCTCTTCTATAGCTTGCCATAGATCCAATGCTTCTAGGTAGGTGTCCATACGAATTGCCCACATCGGATAGTTTTTTCCATCGAAGACTGGTGGTGCCATTGCTGAAAAATTTGACTCGCTTTCCATTGATGCACTCTAGTGTCCTCACAGATCCTTAAGAAGAAAGCTCTGATACCAATTGTTGGTGTTGAGGAATAAAAGGTAGACAGCAAAATAAAAGAAATAAAATACTGAAATAGAAAAATATATTAAGTGAAACAAAACAAAGCAAGATAACCATTATCTTTGCTAGCAATTATATTTATAATACTTGTAGTAACTGACTCTTAAATGTTTTTGCCTAAAGTATTTGCCTAAAGTTTAGGAACAGCTACTTTGAAAGATTTATTCAACAATTGAAACAGAAAAAACAAATAAAAACTACAGTTACAAAAAAAAAATAAAAATAAAAAATATCTAACCGTATTATTCATGAATCATTTTGTGTCAAAACACCCCAACAAAATGGAATTGCTGAAAGGAAAAATGGGCACTTATTTGACCAAACTCAGGGTCTTCTTTTTCTATGTAAGGTTCCTAAATCTTTTTGGAGGGAGGTTGCTCTTATGCCACATGTTATCTTCTAGCCTAAAAAAAGTCCTGTGGAAATTATATCTTCTTTCTATCCAAATGTGACTGCATTAAATAAACTTGTTTCAAGAATATTTGGTGTGTATCATTTGAGTTGAAAAAAAATAGATGAAATGTATTTCTGATGTATTTGATAAATGTGATTACAGTCTCTATTTATAGACTGTTTTACAACCTAATTAAGTAAAGAAATAATAGGTAATGAAAGCCATAAAAAATGAGTGTTTAAAGCTGTACAAATGAAATAAAATAAAATCACTAACAAATCTGTCCTAATAAATATAGAATGGAATCTGCACTTCATTACAGCATAATTCTCCTGATTATGCAACAATTTGTGCATGTCCATAGTGGTGCTAGTGGAAAACTTCTAGAGCTTTAAAATGTGTCTTTGTAGGATATTCATCCACACAAAGGATATAAATGCTATCACTTACCAACCAAAGAATTCTGTGTTTACAGAAGTCACTTTTTTTTTTGAGTAACAAAGTTACTTTCACTTGGATCATCTTCAACGAAAGATTATAAAAAAAGAAAATGATTCTTCCCTACCACCTCTTGATTTAAGACTTTTGACAAAAAAAAAGGATTGAAAGGGAAACAAATTCTGAGAAAGAGGTTCAACCCACTGAACCCACTAAATCCACTAAAGATGGGGATGATGTAAGATTTGGGAAAATCTTATTTATACAAAGAAGATAGAGGCCATTCTAGAATTTGTCCATGTCCATGAATCTAATGCAATATTACATGAGGTAACTGCTTTCCCTAATCTTGTAACCTCTAGTGAATCAATCTCTGATTTCTCAACTGCGTAAGAACCTGAATCCAATTTGAGACCAACCTATGAGGACCTAGATTCCAATTGCCCTTTAGGAAAGAGACTAGAAAAGGTACCACCAACCACGATACCCTTTAGCCAATTACCTATCCTTTCCTTTAAACACTTCTCACCTACTCAAAAAGCCTTCCTTACAAGCCTAAACACTACCACAACACCTACCTTCCTACCTGAGGCATTAACTGACCATGGACCTGGAAATGGAGGCACTAGAAAAGAGTAGTACTTGGGAATTGGTTACTCTACCAAATGGAAAAAAGCCATAGGATGCAAATGGGTATATATTATAAAATACAAGGCTTATGGGTCCATTGAAAGGTACAAGGCAAAGTTAGTTGCCATCAAACTTATGGAGTGGATTACTTGGAACATTTGCTCAAGTTGCTAAAATGAATACAGTTAGGGTGATATCTGAAAGAGACTCTAAGAAAGGGAGTTTTGTTCAAACGAAATGAGAATGTAAATCTCAAAGTATATACAAATGCTAACTATCCTGTATCAATTGTGAATTGGAGATCGACTATTGGATATTGTATTTTACTTGGTGGGAATCTTGTAACTTGGAAGAGTAAAAAACAAGATTTGGTAGCAAGATCTACTGCTGAAATAGTGTTCAGGGCAGCAGCACAAGGGATCTATATAAAGTACTATGCCTGAGGATCAGCTTGGAAGACTAGAAAATAAAGTAGGATAAACCAATGAGACTTTATTTTAATAAAAAATCTGCTATTAGCATAGTGATAATTCGGTGCACATGATAGAATCAAACACATTGAAATTGACCAACATTTTATCAAAGAGAAATTAGACAATGGTCAAATCTGCATTCCATGTCTCCTCACAAGAAAGCCTTGCAGATCTTTTAATAAAAGGGCTGAATAGCACCAACTTTAAGAGGATTGTCCAAAGCTGGGAATGAAAAATACATACTCACTAGGTTGAGTGGGAATGTCAGCAATCACACTTTATTACTTCCATATTTAGCAGATTATAACTAAAGTATATAACGGAAATATCCTTGAATCAAAGATTACATATTTTCTGTTATTGTATTTCCTAAATTAGTTTTCCAATCTTGTATATACGTTTGATGTATTCTTAGCAATAAAAACATTATATTCTACCCTAATATTTGAGACGTTACATTCCTTGTGAAAGCATTTTAGCTGAGCAAGCTCCTCCTTAATATGTGAGCTATAATCCGCCTTTATAATCTGGTTCTCTTTTTAACCCAAAAAAAAAAAACTACGGAAGAAAATCTGCACGAAACTTTAATCATAAAATCATTGGAACACCCAAACGAGACACTGTCTTTTAGCTCTATGTGTGCATTCTTTATTTGTATTCTTAGTGTTATATGTCTTCATGGCAATTTCAACCTTTAGAATAAAGGAATTTTCATACTAGTCTCTTTGTATTTCAGTTGTTCACATGCTTTTCGTGCTTGATCTTGTATTGCAACAAAATTCTGACGTCAAGCAAAAGTTTGTTACTGCTGCAGAAATAGCTCTTACTGAAAACATTTCTCTGTTTACATATATGAAAGTAATACTTTAATCGCAATGGCTATTGTTATATTTATCTGAATCTGATACAGGTACTGTCCTAAATGCAAAGAGAGACGACAAGCTAGCAAGAAGCTTGATTTGTGGAGGCTCCCAGAGGTTTTGGTAATTCATTTGAAGAGGTTTTCATACAGCAGGTCAATGAAGCATAAACTGGAGACTTTTGTTAACTTTCCCATCCATGATTTTGATTTAACTAATTACATAGCCAACAAAAACAACTCTCGCCGACAACTGTACGAACTGTATGCCCTTACAAATCATTATGGTAGTATGGGTAGCGGGCATTACACTGCACATATTAAGGTAAGTCAGAAATTTCAATCCATTGAAGTTGCTTTGATTTTTTGTCATTGGTTCAGCACCTAGAATACTCTTCCTTTCAGCAAGTGTTGCAGCCTGATTCATATTTTTCAAATGCAGCTTTTAGATGAGAACAGGTGGTACAATTTTGATGACAGCCACATAACTCTGATAAGTGAGGATGAGGTTAACACTGCTGCTGCCTATGTTCTATTTTACCGGAGGGTGAAGACGGAGGAGGCAGCCATTAGCAATGGAGCTTAGTCTTTCATGTTGGAAGTTTTATGTATAATATGAAGTAGATGTCATGCCTTGTTATTCCAGAAAAATTCTAGGTAAAGGTAGGTGAACAATTTCAAATGTATGTCTTAATTTAGGGATTTTATTTACTATATGAAAGGCACCAACCTGTTGATACAAGAGTGTATGTAGTCAATGAAATAATGATTGATGTACTTCTTTTGCTTCATTTATTTGCATTGCTTTTTTGTGTTTCTTTTGGAAGAGGGGAAGTGGGAAGTTGAATTCTGGATACCCTTTGAATCCAGTAACAAGTGTTTAAGCTGTTCACCTGTTCAAAAACACTTGTAACTGTTGGTAGACAATTTCTTCCTACATCCCATGTTTCCTTCTCCATGTACCTTTATGGGAGTGTTACAAGAATGTATATTATCCATGGTTTAGATTTTGTTGTGGAATTTGGAATATATTTCGGATTTACAATTTTGAATATATTTTTTGATTTGGACATGCATTCTGAATTTGCTTAGTAGAGAAATTTTGAATATATTTTGAGTTGGACATGCATTCTGAATTTGCATGTAGTTTATAATATATTTTTGAATCCATAAATACATTCTCGATTTTTGGATTGTGAAATTCATAATGATTTTTAAATCTTGATAAAGTATTTTGATTTTTTGGATTATATAATGGAGAAATGTGAATTTGGAATGTATTTCTGAATAACGAAATCTGAAAAAATATTTTGGATTGAAATATTTAGAAATAATTTCTGGATTAATATTTTTAGATACATTTTGGATTTCATAATACATTTTGAAATTGTACTTACTTTTTTTGTATATAATTTAGACTCTACATGCACCTATTGAAGAGCAAGATTAAAGTATGTAAACAAATGGATATCACTTTTAGGCTCTTTTATTTAACAGGAGTGGTGTAATTTTGCACCAAAAATTTATTAGAATGGACATACTTTTAGTCATGTTTTAATAGAACGATTTCACTATTTAAAAGTAGAGGACACGATTTTGTTGACAACTAAAAGATAACAAAAAACTTGTGGTCTAAAGATGACTTTCCTTATGAGAAATTAATTGAAAAAGTCATGTTCAGTATGATCTTGATTTGGGTTTATGAATGCTTTTAAAGGTGAAGTGGTTAGTGATATGATAAAAATAATACACAAAAGTGGTGAGTGTGATGATTTGTGTATTATTTTTATCTTTAAAGTTGTTGTAATTTGTGATGAATTCGATTGAATTTTTATCTTTATTTTTCTGTTGTCAGCAAAGTTATATTCCACAGTGAGAAATTCTACAGAGTAAAATTGTGTTACTCAAGTAGGACTTAATAATTTTTGTATTTTTTTAAAATCTATGTATTATGGTAACTTCCGTGCAAAATTACATTAAAAAAAAAACTAAATTATAAGTGATAGGTAAAACTATTTCTTTAAATAACATTATTTTTACTTTTATTTTTCCATCTAACACTCTTTTATTGACTCAATTCCTCATATAACACTATTTAAACTTTTATTTCCCCATCTAACACCCTTTTATTTTTATTTCCCTATCTAGCACCCTTTTGCTTTTATTTATCTATCTAGCACCATTTCTGTATTGACTAGTCATCGGACCTCGAGTACTGAAAGTAATGGAGGGTCACGTAAGCTGGGTCTCACAAGCGGTATAAGCTAGTGTGTCGATCAGTCGTCAGACGTCGACTACCAGGGAGTATCGACCAATCCTCAAACGTCGACCACAAAGGAGGGTCGAAGAGTCGTCGGGCATGCGGGAGGACTGACGACTCATCGGACATTGACACAACAAATGGGACCGTGAGAGGTGAGTCCCAGAAGAACATATCAGTTATCAGTAAAAGCACCTAGAGATAAGGGGAAGCCTAGGTCACGAAGAGTTCAGGTGTGTGGTGTGAATAACGCATTCAAGCGCGACACAAGTAAAGAACCGTTGCAGGCGCTAAGGCCCATTAGGGTTAGGGTTTCCAAGGGTAGGCTGCTTGCATGACACGTGAATACTTAGGGCACCCAAAGAACAGGGGCCCTAGAGGGTGGGTACATGAGTTGGTACCTTGGTGGCCATTCTGTTAGTCGTTGCACTCCAGTTAAGGGCAGTCCTACGTGCAAGATTACGCTAAGACTGCGTAATAGCGACGTGGGGACGTTCCCTCAGGAACCCTAGTTACAACATATATAAGGGGTGTTAAAAACCTTAAAGTGGTACGCAGTTTCTGAGTTTAGAATTATTACACACGCATACTGTTTTCTTTGCCCTAGTATTGACTTGAGTGTCAGAGTGCAAACGGCCGCTAGGGCGCCCCCTTTGTCTTTGCAGGTACATAGTTCTTTGATCCAAGAAAGCGCGAATTTGGGAGGAGACAGGCGGGCGTAAGATTGTCGTTACAGTCAACTAGCAAGCGAGTCAACCGACGAGAACATTTGGCGTCCATCGTGGGGCCCGATAAAACTAGGTCCCACTCACAAGTATAGAGAAGAGATCCAACAATATGAGGAACACGGGGCAAGGGTCTGTCACACCAACAAGAGGGAAACACATCACCATGCAACAAATCATGGAAACGATGTGCGCCCTTCAGGAGACGGTGGCGGCGTCCCGGATGGATCAGGAACGCATTCAGATTGACCTAGTTGCGTTGCAAGCAAGGAATGCAGAGCTGCGCAGGACCAATGAGGGATTGCGTAGGAATTTGCAGCAGGCAGGGGAACACGTGGTGGACGAGCGAGCCCCGCCTACACCACCCAGGGCTTTCCCTATGCCGTTCTCGCAGACGATCATGGACGCCATGATACTGGCCACCTTCGTAGGTCCTAAGCTCGCCATTACAGGCTTGGAGGACCCAGAGGCTCATCTCACGACCTTCCATACACAGATGATGCTGTCGGAAGGCTCTGATGCCGTGCATTGTAAATTGTTCATGAGCACGTTGACAGGCACAACACTAGACTGGTTTGTCAGTCTCCCTGACGGGCATGTAATGTCATTTGCGCAATTTTCTACGCTGTTCAGGGAGCAATACATCGTCAATCGGGCTCCCTCGCCGGTCTCTTACGACCTTTTTGACGTAAGGCAGTACCGGGGAGAGTCTTTGAAGGACTTCCTCAACAGATTCGGGGCACAGGTGGTGAGGCTGCACACCAAGGACGAGGATATGATGGTGCATGCTTTCAGGAAGAGAATCTTGCCAGGACCCTTCAGTGAGTCACTCATCCGGTGTCGCCCCAAAACCTTTTGTGAGATCATACGTCGAGCGGTAGCCCATATCGTCACAGAAAGGGAAGTCACTGAGAAGCGCAGGAGCATCGCCCCCGTCCGGCCACGAGGACCAAGTCGACCTCAAACCATGAGGGTACACGACGTGACGAAAGAGAAAAAGGCCGAAGGGAAGCAACAACCCTACGAGGACTGGAAGGCCCAGACCAGGGCGCGCGCGAGAGAAGATGCGCCCCCAGGCACAACTTCCTGGTAGAACCGAAGGAGCTGATCGTTATTCCCAACATAGCAGAGAGACTGAAGATGTCTCCGAAAACTGACCAGTCCTCAGACGTTGACTACCAGGGAGTATTGACCAATCCTCAGATGTCAACCACAAAGAAGGGCCACCGAAGAGTCGTCGGGCATGCAGGAGGACCGACGACTCCTCGGGCATTGACATAGCAAATGGGGCCGCGAGAGGTGGGTCCTAGAAGAACATATCAGTTATCAGTAAAAGCACCCAGAGATAAGGGGAAACCCTAGGTCACGAAGAGTTCAGGTGTGTGGTGTGAATAGCGCATTCAGGCTTGACACAAGTAAAGAACCGCTGGAGGCTCTAAGGCCCATTAGGGTTAGGGTTTCCAAGGGTAGGCTGCATGCGTGGCACGTGAATACTTAGGGCACCCAAAGAACAGGGCCCCAGAGGGTGGGTACATGAGTTGGTACCTTGGTGGCCATTTTGTTAGTCGTTGTACTTCAATTAAGGGCAGTTCTACGTGCTAGATTACGCTAAGACTGCGTAATAGCGGCGCAGGGATGTTCCCTCAGGAACCCTAGTTACAACATATATAAGGGGTGTTAAAAACCCTAAAGTGGTACGCAGTTTCTAAGTTTAGAATTATTACACACGCATACTGTTTTCTCTACCCTAGTATTGACTTGAGTGTCGAAGTGCAAACAACCCTTAGAGCGCCCCCTTTGTCTTTGCAGGTACAGAGTGCTTTGATCCAAGAAAGCGCGAATCTGGGAGGAGACAAACGGGCGTAAGATCGTCGTTAGAGTCAACCGACGAGCGAGTCATCCAGCAAGAACAATTTAAAAAAAAAAATAAAAATTAATAATTTTAATTTTGAATACATTAAAAAAATAAACATTTTTAATATTTAAAATAGTTATTAATGAATAAAGAAACGAGTTTTTACAAAATAAAAATAAAAAAGTAATAAATTAAAAATGTTTAGTTTAAATTTTTTAAGAATGAAGAAAATAAAAAATTAAACCCTACAATAACATAAAAATTGAATTTATAAACATAAATTAGTATTTATTTTATTATTATTGATGATGTAATCATGTTAATTTCAAGTAAAAAATACAGGACATAATTATAAAAAACCAAATTCAATTAGTATTAATTAGTAGTGGACACACAAATAATATTGAAGTGTCTACCCTAAATGAAAAATCCTAAAAAAAAAACTAATGCAAATGCTACACTGAATGCTGAAAAATGAAAAGAAAAAAAATGTAAAAATAAATAAATATAGAAAATAAAAACAACAACAATAAAAAAAACAGAAATAAATAAAGAATGACAGAAAAAATAATAATAACTAAAAACAAAAAAGATATAAAATAAAGGCAAAACAAAATAAGATAAAGATAAAAGATATAAAAAAAATAAAATAAAAATCTAAACAAGATAAAGATAAGAGATATAAGGCGATACTAAATAAATATGTCAAACCCAACATCTTTGTTTTCTCCATCTTTCCTTTTGTATCTCACACCCAACATTTTGTTTGTTGTCAACAAATTGTTTCATTATATGTCATTGTTCACTATGACAGATCAATGAAAGAATGTCCCATTGAAGGATGTACATTCAGTTCTATGACACCAAAAGTTGTTGCTATCAAAAGGAAAATGACCCTACAAAGAATGAAAGAAGTCATCCTCGGAAAACTGCATAGGGAAGCAGAAGAAAGGGTCACAACAATTCACTTCCGCTACCCGACTAGACTTGGTGGAGGGTTAAGTCATTACACCGCCATCGAGATGACTGAGGATGATGATGTTGAGGCGTTCTTTGGCATCTACGACTCCATTCAACTACAAACCAGACCCGAAATGTACGTCACATTTGAGAGGTTTGCATCTTCATCAACACAATGTCAACCCACACACTCCTCTCCTTCACTAAACATTCATTTTGAACAATCACAAGAAGTTCAACCTTCATACCACCACCTAT
>Ga0123342_1010322_pt1 | contig 10766 bp, 2 predicted proteins | sample Turbeawhitnodule_FD_89960 | JGI IMG/M metagenome (GOLD analysis project Ga0123342, IMG submission 89960) | Root nodule microbial communities of legume samples collected from Mexico - Turtle bean Mexico white nodule | ecosystem: Host-associated > Plants > Roots > Nodule | place: Mexico: Nepantla... | reverse complement strand
ATTTGAGTTTTTCACTGATTTTTGCTTTTCAAGAGTTGAAGTTTGCTTTGTGATTGCTTGGATCAAGAGAGTGTGGAATAGGATTTTCATCTTGTATTGATTTTAGACCTTTCTATAACAAGTGTAATCCTTTTGTACTTTGAAGAAACTCTGTGTGTGAAGCTAAGAAGTGTTGTGTGTTCTTGAGGTTGTCAAGATTAGCATTCTTAGTGGTGTTTGTGCTGAGCCAAATGAAGTGTGTGTCTTGAGGGGATCAAGGTCACTTCTTTGGTGATGTTGTAAGTAATCTAGGGTTGATTGCTTAGTGGATTCCCCAGTGGTTTCTCAGAAGACTGGATGTAGCTCTTGGTTTAAGAGTGAACCAGTATAAACATGTGTGTTCAATTTCTCTATCCCTTGAACTCTTTAATTTCAATTTATATTGTAAACTGGTATAAACAACCGATTGTTTCTGCAAAACAACCGATTATTTTTCTGGTGGTGTGCTAAATTGCTTTGTGTTTTTGGCAAACTGAATTCTGAATCAAGTTTTCTAGAAGTAATTTCATTCTAGACTTAAATGTTTGCGAAAACTCTTTTTAAACCATTCACCCCCTCCCCTCTAGTTTAAAGTCATACATTCTGACATGATTGACTAGATTTACTATTGAATTCATTAGAAAACTACTTGAGGTCATCTAACCTTATTATACTATTATATCTTTAGTGTTAAACCGCTCTAATAATGGGTAGACGATTTATACTGAAATCATTTTAATTTGACTAATAAACAACAATTATTAATATTTTTCTCATTTTAGATAAAAAAAAAAAATCAAAACTAACTATTATAATAAAATAACAAATGGAGTACTTATTTGTCTCTCACACCCAATTTAAGCTGAAAACAATTTTAAATCTACATCTTTCAATTTTCCTACATCCTTCTAACACCTAATAGAAAAAATAATATTTTTAATTTCTTATTGATTCATTTCAAATTATTTATATTTTAAAATAAAAATTTAATTTTATTAGTATAGAATGGTGTAGTGTAGAAAATTAGGTGTTTGTGTATCTGAGTAAATATGGTACACAAACAAAGTTATTCCTCGTAGATCATGATAAAACCTGACTTCACTACATAAAAAGAAAATTTTAGTTGTGTATTGTAAATAAAAACATATTATTTTCAAATAAAAATTCATGAAAATTTAGTTTATCAATTTCTTTAATAAATTAGCTATTAGTAAATTTTATATTAATTATACAGTGAAAGTCGGTACACAAGAGTATTTATTATTAACCAATATATACACAGAGGACCAATTTACTCTAATTTTTTCTTTCTTTGAACTATTTATTTTTAATCTAAGAACTACGTATATATAAGTAGTATTTCAATAAAATGAAAAGTAAAGAGTGTATATATGAGTTACATACGAAACAACATCACGCATTGCATTGGCACTATTGATCCCACTGAATATGAAGTTCATACATATAACTAAGTTTAATTTGTTTTCAACTTAGATTTAATAGCACAAAGAAAAACTAATTGTAGTCATTGATGAACCCAATAATAGACATTAACATATCTTTGTTGAAAGGGAAATTGAAGTTATTGTGCAGAGGCATAGAGCCTTTATTTTTAAGAACAATTGCATGCAGAAGGAGCAGGTTGAGCTTGTAGTCTTAAAAGTGCTTCCCTAACAAAACAAAACTTTATCTGACAAACGATCCCTCTAAAACACATCACAGCCGCCACTTGTTATTAGTTTTTCTTGGATGGTGGAAAGTGACCATAGGGTGGGGGACTGCAACCCGGTGGGTAAGGAAGTTCGAACACTGGTGGCGGTTTCTCATAAGGGGGTAGAAATAGTGGTGGGGGCTTCTCATATGGAGGTTGAAACACTGGTGGTGGCTTCTCATAAGGGGGTTGGTACACTGGTGGTGGCTTCACGATAGGAGGTTGATACACCGGTGGTGGCTTCACGAGAGGAGGCTCATATACGGGTGGTGGCTTGACATGAGGAGGTTGATACACTGGTGGTGGCTTCTTATAAGGCGGTTGATACACTGGTGGTGTCTTCTCGTGAGGAGGTTGATATACCGGTGGTGGCTTCACGAGAGGAGGTTGATATACCGGTGGTGGCTTCACGAGAGGAGGTTGATACACTGGTGGTGGCTTCACGAGAGGAGGTTCATACACTGGTGGTGTTTTCTCGTGAGGAGGTTGATATACTGGTGGTGGCTTCACGAGAGGAGGTTGATACACTGGTGGTGGCTTCACGTGAGGCGGTTGATATACTGGTGGTGGCTTCACGTGAGGAGGGTGATATACTGGTGGTGGTTCTACGAGAGGAGGTTGACAGAATGGTGGTGGCTTCTTGTGAGGAGGTTGATACACTGGTGGTGGCTTCTCGTGGGGAGGCTGATACTCTGGTGGTGGCTTCTGGTGAGGAGGTTGATACAGTGGTGGTGGCTTCTCGTGTGGAGGTTGATACTCTGGAGGTGGCTTCTGGTGAGGAGGTTGATACACTGGTGGTGGCTTTTCGTGGGGAGGTTGATATTCTGGTGGTGGCTTCTCGTGTGGTGGTTTGTCATGAGGAGGTTTGTATAGTGGTGGTGGCTTTTCATGAGGGGGTTTGTTATGAGGAGGTTCGTACACTGGTGGAGGTTTCTCATGCGGTGGTTGATACTTTGGTGGTGGTTTCTCATAAGGAGGTTGAAAGACTGGTGGTGGGTTCTCATATGGAGGGTGGAAGAGTGGAGGAGGGATGAATGGGGGTTTATATAATGGCGGTGGTATTTCAGTTGGTGGAGGTTCATAGATGGGTGGTATCTCTATTGGGGGAGGCTCATAAATGGGTATGTTGAAATTAGCCACCACTGGAGTAGTGACAAACACCACTCCAAGAAGGAGCAACGTGAGTGAGTGTAAAGAAGTCATGTGAGACAGCTTGTGGCGAAGAAACTCCTAACTACGAAAAAGCATTTATAGGGAGAGATATCACAAAATTTTCTGTCAAAATCATCTATATTTTCTTATTTTATTATTAACTGTATACAAAATAATATTTAAATCCCAATAAAAAGTCAAAAGTGTGGCAGGTATAATTTGTGGTTTTTATTTAAAAGAATACTTTTGACACCTGGAAATGTAAAACCATTCTCTTAATAGTCCATTGTAATAATATAATAATATATATTAGTATTTTAAATGAAAATATAAAATAAATATAATTAAAATATTAATTTATTAAATTATTAAGTAGGTGTAATTAATTGGAATATCAAAATATCAGCAATTTCTTTCTATATTGAGTACCCCTGAGTGGATTTTCTACCCATTAAAGTTCAATGGAGTCTCCTGAGAACTATGTGTTCTGACAGTAGGATTAATTATTGTGCAATAATTACAGATCTGAGTAAAACATAGGATAAAATTAAAAAAATAGTAGTTATATCACTTGTTTCTAATTAGTACACTGCAGAGGATCAAATTAATAAAAGAGTCCAAGTTATATATTTTTTTTCTTCTAATTAATCAATTACTTGCTTGTCTTTAATTATTAAATTATTTTATTTTGATAACTGTTATAATTTGATAGTATGGTTCTATTATTTATTTTTCATTTCCAAATTTTGATGTATATATATATAATTTATTTGTTAGTTTTTCAGAATGAATAAAATTGATCTCTTGGTATTTTGTATGGTGAAAATGAAAAATGAAGAAAGGATGGAGGGAGGTTGGGATGATTGGTGGAGTAAAAGGTGTCACGAGAAGCTGATGAAATAATGACCACCCGTATTCACTCCAATCAAACACCACAACCTGCTCTTTCTCATAAGGTTATATAATAAAACAAAAATTACTCCAATCATAATAAAATTACTTTTATCCAAATGGAAACATATAATATTCTCCGTCAAAAATGGAAACATTTTGCTACTACCTCCGTGAAAAAAATAAAAATAAAACGTAATATCAATAATGTTTGTTCATAAAACTGTGTTTAAAAATATCAGTTAGATTTGATTATTTTTAAATTAAGCGATAGCACCATCACAAAACTATCTAATGTTACGTTCCTATTAGTGAAAAATTATTAATTATTAAAAAAAATCAAAAAAATACGTACAAAATGTTTTTTATACTCTTTTTGATAACATTTATAATATTATTATATAAAAAATTACGTATTTTTATCGAAAAATTAACACCCAATTTTACTCAATAATAAAAATATTAACATATTTTTTTATAAAGAGTATTAGTGAGATGATTTTTTCACGAGTAAAAAATGTCTCATTTGCTAACAAAATATATTTGAACGTAATAACGCGACATTCGGTCTTTGAAATGGCCCGCGGAACAATCTTCCCTTGGCTAAATTAGTTTAAAAAAATAAAAATATTTAAAAGTGTTTAAGTATGTGCATGGAGTAGAAGGTGGGTAGAGGAAATATCCCACTAAAATAGTCATGTTTGACAGAAATAAATTATGCAAAAGGTGTTTTTTTTTTAATTTCAAAATAATAGTCTTTTAATATTATAAAATACTAATAAGAATTTTTTAATCACATAAATTTAAGCGAAAATATATATTCAATTTTACTCTTTGATCCTTAATTTATAATATAATAATACTTAAAATATATAACTATTTTAATTGTATTATTTAAATAAATAAATCAAGTCAATCAACTTTAATTATATTATATTAAATATATAAAATAAAATAAAATACTTAAATAAGTTAATGTACCTAACTCAGAAATATGCTATAGTTGAAAAGAGTACGCTGAATTGAGTTTACTCAATTTCCATCATAAGCTGGTACACTTTTACACCCACGCTAGATAAAAAGTTTCTTTGAGCCACATGAACTACGACTTCCACCGCCACATCTTCAATATTTTATTTATCCATCTGTAAATAAATTTATTTATTATTAACATAGTAAAAATATATTACATGAAATTTATTGCTTGATAGTCAAAGATTCAATAAAATATTTTTAAAATTTTAATGACTCATTCTATTAATACTTAATAGATCAAAATAAATTTAAAACAATCATAATTTTTAAAGTTTTTAAAATTATATTTTAAAATCTTTTTTACAATTTTTTCATTTTTTAAATTTAGTTTAAATTTATTTTTTAATTATTAATTGCATGGTTAGATATCCATCTATCCTAAAACCATATATCAAATAATATATTTTCTTATATTTATTAAATATATTTTTATGGACTAATTGAATATATATATATATAAAGGAAAATAATGGATAAATTGAATTAACTTTTATTAAATATATTGAATTAGATCTAATTTTGAATTAACTTTTTAATGAATCCAAATAATTTACTCAATTTGTTTATCTGATTTATTATATTCAAAAATAAATTTTAACCTATTATATTTTCTTATCACCCTACATGTAATTGACAAGTATATAAAATCACAAATAATATTTTTATTAGTAAAAATTAGTATGTATTAAAAATTATAATAATTCAATGTAATAATGCATACCAATCAACGTATCAGTGTTTCTTTACATAATAAATCACGAAATCTGCTTGATTTTTTGTCGTCACAAAAAAATTAAACAATATAAAGATATGGTATTAAGACGGAACTTTAAATTTAATTTAATATTATAAAATTAGTTTATAAAAATGAGGTTTATTAATTTCATATCAAATGTTATTAACTTAAATCTTCCAAATGTAATATTATGATACTTATATTTAATCTGTCTCAAGCTGTTTCTGCGTTGGCCAAATTTGGATTTGAAAAGGTTTCACTATCTGCCAAATTTGAGCACATTATTTCCAACACATATAACATTTAGGCATCTAAATCATTTCTTAAGAAAAATATTTTAGGGGAAGATTATTGATGTTAACTTCTATAGTGATGCATAACTTGAAAGTTTCTATAAAAAAAAATTATTATTATATTTTTTTTAATAATTTTTTTATTAAGGTTGTGTTTAGATTGAGGAGTGAAAGTATGGGGATTTGGGAGGGTGGATGTGTGAGGATTTAAGAGAAAATATGAAGAAAGTTAATGTGTTTGGAGTAGGGTACGTTAGAATGGATTTGTGAAAAAAGTTTATGAAAATTTGTTGGCAATGTGATGATTGTGAGAGTATTTTTATTATTATTATTTTTAAATGTAAAATGATGATTTTAAATTTACTCTTTTCTTTAAAAAAAATAGAATAATCAAATATTAAGTATTTTTTTTTTTAAATTTGAATGAATTAAAATTATTAGTAGTATAATCTAATATAGTTTAATAATTAATTTATGAAAAAGTTACGAATCACTTGAAGAACAAATAATTTACCTGTAAAATTTTGAATATATGTAAAAATTGTCAATTGTTATATGGAAATAAATAATTTATAAATTTATAAATTTAAAAATTATAATTAGAAATTTCTTTTATATTAAATGTAAATAATATTATTATATTTATAATAATAATAACTATATGATTTATTTATTATAAATAATAATAATTATATTGTTTATTTATTATAAATAGTATATATTTTGTATTAACAAAATCCTGTTATTATTAACTATTATTTCATTTTATTAAAATATTTGATTTAGTTAAATTTATTGTAAGGATAAATTTAAAAATAGTTTCATGTGATATAATTTTTCTTTGTTTCTCTTTATCTTAAGAGGAGAAAATATATTTGTTCATACTTATATTCTCTTATTTTCTTCTCACAAAATTCTCAATCTAAATAATTAATATCCTTCGAAATCTTTAATCTTTGTTTGTGAATTGTAAATTCATAAGTAAACAAATCCTAAAGAAGGAATTAGTTGTTAATTGAGTTAAAAAGTTGATTTTAATGCACATCAAAATTTAGATCCATTATTTTATTTCATACTTTACTCCGTACTCATAAAAACTATAATATATAGCCATATTGAGAGGTATGTATGTTTTGTGGGAGAAAGTGACATGTTAACTAGTCTTTGAAATTAATTGAAGCATGTATAGGTATAGCTTTTGCTTCTTACCCAAAAGTCAATAAACTGTTCATTTTTTTCAATTACTTATTAGTTTAACAATGGATATGCAAATGGACGAGACTTGGTTACAAATTGAATTTAATCATAAATGGAAAAAAAATAAAGCTATAATATTAAACAAACCCTCGATTTTGTTTATATTTTTTGTCTGTGACAATTTTCCTAATATCTTATATGAGAGACTAATTTCTCTCAACTGTAGTTGTTGACCGACTAGTTACTAAAATACTTAAAAAAATATATTTGAAATTAAATTTCACTAAGTTCCTACAATTAATCATGCAGTACTTTCATTAACAAATCCAATATTGAATCTGAGGTTTAAATGAATATGTTGGCATCTGTAAAATCTAAAAAGGTTTATGTGATCTGTCTTCTTTGCTTTCCTAGCTATTTTCTAGAATATCAGAGGGAAACAGCTGGATCCATTATTGATTTCGTGTTTAGGTTTGGTGAACATGATTAAGACCCTTAGAGATAATTATAGTTCTTACGTCACTGTTTTCAACCAAAATTCCGTGAAGTAGGAAAATCCTCACTGTAAAATAGCATAAAAAATGCCCCTTCTAATAATATATTATTTTTGTGGGGTGTAAAAGAGTAGGTTTCATATAGTTAATTAGTGCAATTATTTTTTTACTTCTAATCATATTTCTTAAAAGGAGTCTGATCATGTATTGACACATGATAAAAAGTGCCTTTGAAAAGGTATTATCAGAGTGTAGTTACATAGTTTGTGTATAAAATTTACAACCAGTTATAGGTCAAAATCAAATCCTTGGTAATTTAATTAATTCATAAATAAATCTAGATGCAGAAACAAAAACAAATTACTTGGATCCAACTTGCTTAGTAGGGAGGCCTGTCACTCAAACCCAATGGGTCAACTCTGATCCATTTAAACTAAAAAGACACTTAATCCAACCAAAACAAGAATGCTTCTTCCTGCACCTCCATCACTTCTTCGGCCACCTCCAAAAATTTTAAAATTTTAAAATTACCCTTCAGTAAAAAGATAAAAATAGAAGTAATGTTTTATAACTTCCGGATTATGTAATCTGAAAGTCAAAAATTACCACTTCCAGATTACGTAATTCAGTACCTATTTAACAACTTACAATACCGAATTACATAATATAGCACTTATGTAAGAAAATAAACTTATCGGATTACGTAATCTGGAAGTAAAAAATTAACACTTCTTAATTACATAATTTGGAACCAATTTTCTTAAATAAGTTCTAGACTATGGGATCCAGTATTGTTAGTTGTTAAATAGATTTTGGATTATATAATCTGGAAGTGGTAATTTTTTACTTTCAGTTTACGTAATCCGATAGATTTATTTTCTTACATAAGTTTTGGATTACATAATCCGGTATTTTGAGTTGTTAAATAGGTTCCAGATTACGTAATCTGGAAGTAGTAATTTTTTACTTTCAAATTATGTAATCCGAAAGTTGTACTTTTTGACTTCCAGATTACGTAATCCGTAGTGTAAAACATTGTTTCTATTTTTATCTTTTTACTTAAAGGTAATTTTGAGAATTTTAAAATTTATGGAGGTGGAGAAAGAAGTGATGGAGGTGTAGGAAGAAGCAGTCCCAAAACAAAAATGATTCAACAAGCTCTATCCACAATAGTCTCACAAAACTTCCCCCATGACTAACATAAATATTAATAATAGTTTATATAACTAAATCAAAAGATTTCATTTTAAATTTTTAAGTTCACTTAGTATTTTAAAAATGTATAGTTATAGTTGTATGAAGAAATTTTTGAATTAGGCATCAAAATAAGGACGATCACATCACGGAAAACAAAAAGAGAAGATGCACAATGGACAATCACATTCGATTGATAAGGAATTTGAATCGTCGAAAAGAAGCTCGAGAGATCATCTTACAGAAACACAACTAGAGAAATCTTATTAATAGTTCTACACAAATAAATGAATATTATAAGAATTTATAGTGTTTGCACCGTTCATTAGACGTGTGTTATCATCCAACACTCTAGCTAATATGATTATTACAATGGATGAGTTGTATACTAACAATTCTCACTTAGACACTTTTACTTTAACATACTAACAAATAATTGGACCATTGTATACTATTAAAAATGGTAAATAGTTAGAAATATGTATACTAACAATTCTTATATGGATTCTTAGTCATGCCTAGTCATGCTTTTTCTTCCTATATGATATAATTTACAGCCTCACAGAAAACTGGTGTAACCAACTGTATACTGAGTTAACTAAAATGTTCAACCTTATTAACCAATGCATTATATTTCTAATAAACATAAAGTTTTCAACTTTTACCATTCTTCTTAGGCACATACAACCATCAAGTTTGCATTACTGACATGTGTTAACCCCAGTCCATGTGGTTTTTCAATACCAAATTAACCAAGCTTTGAGCTTACTTAACCAAAACTTATTTAATGATTGGGCACTAAATTTTGGATGTGTAAAACATGGCAATTGCTTTACTGACCTTCCATGGGTCCTTAGCCATAGGGACGACAAAGCAGGGCAGACCAGCCTGTGGTTTTGTTGACAAAAACGCGGAGTGCGCTGCCAATTCCAACTTGCTGACTCGCTTAGGCCTACCTTGCATAACCCGTAGTCCGTGCAGGCCAAATGCGGGACAGGGCGGGTTGGCTCGCATAACCTGCATAACTTAAAAATCTAGAAATTTCTTTTTGTACCCCCATATTCATTTTCGCAACCTCATGTTTCACATTCTAGAATTTTTACTCACATATTATTATGCATGTGTCGTGAGAATAATATTGTGAGACCATTTACCTAATGCATCTAAATAAAAAAAAACTAAATTTATTCAAAATTTCTATTTAAAAAAATATTTTTTATTAAATTTTTAAAAAAATATTTCTTATGCAGGTTGGCCCACGACCTACAGTCCAACTCTTATGCGAGGCGGACTAGTCAAATCAGCCCGCATATTCCATGTGGAACAGGCCAACCCGATCCGCATTTTGCGAGTCAAATGCGGGGCGGGGCAGCTCACATTGTCATCCCTACTTAGCGATGCCTAGTCATGCTCTTATATTGTTCCCATCTAATACAATTTTCAGTATCAAAGGGAACTAGTTTAACTAACATCCCAACTGATTTAACCAACTTCTTCAACCTTGTTAATAAATGTTTTTTTATTAATGGTAAACATGATGTTTTCTACTTTCAGCATTCTTCTTGGGCTCATACAACCATGACCTTTACATTATTTTCATGTGTCAATCCCAACCCAAGTGGCTCTCCAATACTAGTTTAACCAAAACTATTAGTTTACTTAACCAAATGTGACTACATGATTAACACTAAATGTTGAATGAGTAAAACATGAACTGTGTTTCACTAAATTCTACGAGTCCTTATCCTTGCCTAGTTATGTTCTTATATTGTTACCATCTAATACAATTTACATTATCATAAGGAACTGTTTTAACCAAACTCTTTCCTATTTAACCAGTATCTCAACCTTGTTATTAATGTTTTCTATTTCTAATAAACATGAAGTTTTTCACCTTAACCATTGTGTTTGGACAAATTTAAATTATGAAATTTAAACCACATAAACTTCAAGATGTTAACTCAATAATGGCACTGGAATCAATTAAAAACAGTAAGCCAATTGAGAGAAATAAATTTTTCAAAATCGCTGCCAGATTACCGTAT
>Ga0123342_1010321_pt1 | contig 10766 bp, 5 predicted proteins | sample Turbeawhitnodule_FD_89960 | JGI IMG/M metagenome (GOLD analysis project Ga0123342, IMG submission 89960) | Root nodule microbial communities of legume samples collected from Mexico - Turtle bean Mexico white nodule | ecosystem: Host-associated > Plants > Roots > Nodule | place: Mexico: Nepantla... | reverse complement strand
TTATTTTCCAAATACAATAAATTTTCATTTATCTATTTATTTCCAAATTCAATAACAATTTTCTTCATTTTTTAATTAATCAAATAATCAAGTTATTGTATTACATTACTGTCAAACATGATCTATACACGATTATCCAATTTTTTGTTCCTTAAAACTAACACTCTTAGAAAATTATGTATCAAATTAATTTTTAACATCACATAACTTACTACCCAATATATAAACAATAAAATAAAAATATGACGTGGCAGAAGTCTTCGTGCCAAGTTGGCACGACTTTAGTATGACAAGACAGAAGTTGTGCGTAATTGGGACGATTTGTGCATATGAAGTCGTGCCAAATTGGCACGACTTGCCTAAATTTGTAATTTTTTTAAACGGACCCTATTTTGGTAAAAAGCAAAAACAATAACCCCATCATGGTCAAAAACCCAAATAATTTGCTATTGAGATACATGTTATAGATGAAGAGTATATACATTTAGAAAGAAATGTGATTTATTCTTTTTAATAAAAAAAACATCTTTTTAAAAGTTATTTTTTTTTATTTTAAAGAATAAATAAATTAATAACAGAGGAGCACTTGAGATGTTTCAACCCGTATAAAAAACATATATTACGGATTAAAAAAGAAGTTGACCCAAGACAACCATCCTGCAAAAGAAAAATTAGCTTGAAAGAGTTTAATTTACACATTGACATCCTAAAGCTGCTATACTCATAAATAGGGGTGACAAAGTGGGATGGGTCGTGTGGGCTGGCCCGCGGTCCGCTAAAAAAACCGCGGGGCGGGTTGCTTATTTCAACTCGCTAGCTCGCTTAAGCCCGCTCCGCATAACCTGCAGCCCGTGTGGGCCAAGTGCGGGACGGGGCGGGTTGACCCGCATAACTTTAAAATGTATAAATTTTTTTTGCATCCCCATATTTTGTTCATGTAGTCTCATATTTCACATTCTGAAATTTTTAATAACATCTTACTACACATGTCTCATGAAAATAATATTATGAGACCATTTACCTAATGCATCTAAATAAAAAAAAATATTTTTTAAATTTTTTTTAAATTTTTTTTCTTATGCAGGCTAGAAAAATAAGCCTGCAAATTCTATGCAGGGCGAGCCAGCCCGCATTGCCACCCCTACTCATAAATGTTCCCTAGCTTACCAAAATATCTTCATCCCAACTCGAAAACATAACACAAAACCAATCCGAAAGCATGGCCCAAGACATGAATCCAACTACATTTGCAATGTTCATGTGGTATATAAGAACCCCAATTTACTATATCCTTGATGACATTTGCTTTTTAGAGTCTGCTACATTATCGGTAAAGAATAAAATGAATAAATTAGGACATTTTAGGGATGTCATAACCCTTATACAAAATTTGACTTGAAGTTAAAGAGTTGTAACAACCTAGACACGCTACACAAAATAATATAAAGTTGGAACTCAACTATAGTGCTTACTAAAACTGTTCTATTCATTAGGATCGTGATTACTAGCCAAATCAAGCTAAACAAAAGTTACACACTAATCAGTCACATTACTAAAAAGTTCTTAATATAGATATACAATTCAATTCAAAATGTCTAGCTTCCTACAACAAAAAATATTCCTCAACATGGGCTAACTTTGTTGTCACCGTTCCCTGCTATCACCATTCCAGAATTGCGTAGCCACAACAAGAATTCCATGACCAATATGTATACCTTTTTTATGTTCTATCTTGATGTGTCACTTCCCCCATAATCTTTAGCTTCACTTCCAAACGAAGATATAACCTAAACAGAGAGATAACTTGCAACCATAACATACCTTTAAGCAACATTTGTTGATCAAGATAGGATACTTTGAAGTATAATGTGTTAGCATAAAAATCCTACGATACCCCTATCATACCCCACCAACAATGCCTATTTGGTAAAATATTTTTGTTCATACCACAATAGATTACTTGGTTATTGGCTCCTTTCAGAACATCACAGACTTTTGAGACACATAATAGAAAATTGAACCCAGTTCGAAAAGGAGATATTCACAACTGTATGCATATGTTTAATTCATAACCAGACTTTTAATTGAGCTAAACTCCATACTTCTTCCATGTCAACCTTTCCTTGCCTAAATATTATGTTGTTCCTATATGTCCAAACCTCTCATACTATTGCAATCTACAACCCTTTCCAAACTAAGTTTTGCTTCCCATTTAAATTCATATGGTGGAAATATTGATAGTTAACTATAAGTTGATTATGGTGAACTATGTGATATTGAATCACCTACGACACATCAACCACACCATATTTGTCTATTTACAGTTTAAGAATAAATGTTTAGCAATCTCATCCTTCTCATTACATAAGATACACCTAGCATTACTAAGTTGGATATCCTTGTTGATAAGGTTCACTTTTGTAGGGAATCTATCCAAAAACACTCTCCAACGTAGATGTTGTGCATTTGGGGCAATTTTAAGCTTCCATAATGGCTTAAACACTCCATTTATGTCCCCTTCATTGTGATTTGAGAGTAAAAGATAAGCCGATTTGTCTGTAAATTGACCATCCTCATCTTCCTTCCATATCCACCTATCAATATTGTCATTTATAGGAATTTTTCCTTCCAACCGATGGATAAGTTCTCGCTCATGTATTTCCTCCTTGGTCCATCTATTCCTTCTCCAATTAAGATTCCAAATCCAGCTATCATCTATCCATTCCTCCATCTCATTTAGCATTTTCTCCTTGTTCTTTGTTAAGGAATACAACCTTGGAAACCTCTCACTTAGTGGATATTCGTCTACCTAATTATCTCCAAGAACTTGATTTCTCCTATCCAATCTTCCACTCTATATGCACCTATTAAACCACTTATCTTGTTATGTCCTTGCTCACACACCTTAGCTACATCCAACCACCACCTTGATTTTTTTTTCATCATTCAAATTTAAACCCCTCCATGATCCATATTTAGATTTTAAAATTTCCACCCGCAGTCCTTGATCTTCCGTGTTGATGTTATTCCTAACCGTCTATCATCTTAGGATTGCACATTTTATGGGTTGCACTTTGTTTATAACTTTTTGATTTAAGCAAAATATGGTGATAAGCTCAAAGAAGATTGTTATTGGACACGAACTTAACCAAGTGGTTAAGTAAGTGTGAAGATTCTCTTTTAGAGAGAAAAATAGAAAACACAATATAAGGTGATGATGATGATGCGATACGAAATTAAGAACAAAAAAAGAGGAAGAAAATATAATAGATGAACTGAATTGTAAATGAAGAAAAGGAAGAACATAAAAAATGGAAGAAGAGTGGTGCAAAGAAAGAAAGGAAAAGGTGAAGAGATGAATAAAGATTATGGAAAATGGAATAAGGAGTCACACCACTTGGAAGGATGGAAGCTTCCAAGATGAATGGTTAGGAGCCGGTACTTGAGGTGCACTACTCTCAAGGTAAGACTCAAGAACAATTTAGGAGACAAAGCTCACTAATCACTCAAGCAAAGTTTCTCTTCTTAATTCAAATTCAAGTTTGAAATACATGAGGCAAGACACCCTATTTATAGGAGAGGGGTGCCTTGGTGGGAAATGAGAGGAGAGAGGAAAAGTGAGAAAGGAGGGGCAACCTAGGGGTTGACTTTAGGTCAATGCCACCCCTTAAGCCTAGTTTCGAGAAGCTAGGTTAAAAATCCTAATCCTAGTGCACTTGTCATGAAATGTGAGCTTGACACAAACCCAATTTATGTTGATTACACCCTACATTATGTTATATACACCCTAATCTATTGAAATTAAAAATAAAGATACTAGCTGGTGCAAAGCTCCCATCATGTGGGCTCTGCTCCTGGTAATCCTCTGAGGAATGATGGACTCTGAGGTAGGGATGACAAAGCGGGGCCGACCTTCGACCCGCTGGTAAAAAATGCACGGCGAGCTCACCTTTCCAACCCGCTTACCCGCATTCGCCTGCCCCGCATAACTCACATTAGCTAGCAGCGGGGCGGGGCGGGCTGGCCTGCAAGCCCACAAACCAAAAAAAAAAATGACTTTGGTAGCAGTGGAGTAAATGTTATGTTTTTCTTCCTTTTTCATTTTAGGGTAGAAAATTACAAGGATCATTGGAGTTATAATTTCCTTGAGACTTCTTTTTGGTCTAGTTTTGGGGATGAAAATAGAGGATGTTGGATATGATATTTTTCATGAAATTTGGAATAAATAATAATGGATATGTTAGGTAGTGGGTAAGTCAAGAATATTGGAAGGTTGATACTTGGATTATGTAACATTCAATTAATGTTATTGCTATATTAATCCTAATACCTTTGTTTTTTACAAGAATTTTTCAAGAGAAAGAGTAAAAAAAAATCATTAAATTTCTTAATAAAAAATAAAAAATATTGAATGCGGGCTGGCCTGCAAACCTGCGGGCCAACCCTTATGTGGAGAGAGACGAAAAATCTAGCCCGCACTCACTTTGCGGGATGGGCAAACTCGACCCACATTTTGTAGGCCAAGTGCGGGGTGGGCTGGCCGCCTTGCCATCCTACTCTGAGGCACTGGCTATGGAGTGATCCTGACCTAGCCCTAGGTCTTGTGTCATGCTCATGATCATTCTTCTGGAAGGTTAGGCTAGCTTAGTGGGTCTTCTATCTCTCAGGGCTTCATCAAATCCTGACTCCATCTCAATATGTATTTTATGACCAAAATATTGTGAGAGTTGGCCTCACACATAAATAACGTGTCATCCGCAAACTGTAGTATACTCACTTCTAGTTTTTCACTCCTCACACTTATACCTTTAAATAAATGTCTCTTACACATTTGTCTCACCATCCTTGTTAACTCTTTTTCTACTATTATAAAAAGAAAAGGAGTCACAGGGTCACCTTGTCTAAAACCACATGTTGGTTTTATTTTCTTTGTAGGACCATTGACTAAAACTGAGATAAAAAATGATTCCATACAAGCCCTTACCTGTTTGATCCAATCACTACATAATCCTAGATGACCCATTTTAACGAGTGCCATGCTTTCCTTTTTCCATATACACCCATGTACAACTTCATTAGCAACTAGGACACTATCTAATAAACCCTTGTCATTTAGGAATGCTGACTGTGTAAACTCAATAATCCTAGGCAACACAAATTTTGAGTCTATTTGCTAGAATCTTGGATCTTAGAAATGCATCCAACAAGAGAAATAGACCTAAACTCATCCAATCTTAAAGGGTTTTCATTTTTAAGCATTAAGGTTGTGAAAGAGAAATTATACCCTATTGGTATGTGGTTGGAATGCTGGAAAAAGCTTAACAACCAGAATCATGTCAGGCTTTAATGTCCCCTAATTATTCTTAATAAACTCAAAGTTTAACCCATTTGGCCTTAGGCTCTTATCATTCCTACAATAGTCAACTGCCTCCTTGATTTCCTTTCTTATATAGTCCTTTTAATCATCTGATTATCCTCACGTGGTAGAGAAGGGAATTCTACATTATCTAAGTCTATAGGATAAGAATAAGGAGTTATGATCCTGCACCTCCTTTTTCACTCTATTTGGTTCTTCACACTAAGTCCATTGTATTTCAACCTCTTTCAGCTCATTTTTCATTCTCCTCCATCTAATCCCAGAATGGTAGTATTTAGTTTTAGCGTCTCCTTGCTTCATCCACATAGTTATAGCTTTTTGGTTTAGAATTAATAGTTCTTTAGTTCGAAAATCGTTTAAGTCGCTTAATAATTTGACGTGTTTCTCTTTCATTTCGTCACCTAGGTTATTATCATTACCAAACTGATCGATATGTTTTAGTTTTCACTCCAATAATGGTTTTGTAGTACTCATGCTCCAAAATATGTCTTTGTCCCAGCTTTTTAAGTCAAACTTCAATATTTGAAGCTTTTGTTTGACCACCACTAGAGTATTCCCCCTTTCATTGTACGAATTTAGTTTATCCTTGATCATGGAATTAAACTCTGGTTCTTTATTCCATACATTGTGAATCTCTAGTCCATGTGAGCAACCAACATTCATCTAAGATGACCTCAACAACATATAGGGTCAAAAGAGATGTCCTTAGAAAACTTCTAATTGCACTATAGTATTTTCCTTTAATTGCATCAGTATCCCTCCCTTTTTGTTTGAGCCTAGGAATGTCTTGTTGTTGTTATCATTTATCCTACAACACCACACCATAAACCTTCATAGCTAATTTGGGCTACATCTTGGTTATCTTGCTTATGGTCTAATTAGTGCATGAGAAAAAAATAAGAAGTAGTTCTAGATAGGTAGAGATAGCTAACATATATGACCAGATAAAGAGAAGAGCATAGCTACATAAGTTATTTTAAACACTGACTCAGATTCAAAGACTAATCAGAAAAGAAAAACGGATAGCAAAATAATTACTCTTCAACCATAGCCAAGACATAAGTTGGGGCATATGAAAAATTTCCTCAACTATCTACTATCCATTGTTGAAAGGCAATTGTATTTCTATAACCCATAAAGTCCAAACAATTGGTGTCTACTTACCTTTCCATATAAGATTTTGTTTATGATTTATAAGGGGGATATAAAGTTGATCAAAATGATTATGAATATTATTGTGTCGGACAAACTGAATACCAATCTAGCTAAAGTAGGAATCCCAGATAGCCAATGCTATTTCACAACCAAGAAACGAGTGATTTACAATTTTTTGTTAATTTTTTTCACAAAAGTCACTTCAAATAAGTTTTTCACAAATAAATAATTGCTACAGTATAGTCTATATATGTAGAATTTTGTTTGTAATTTGAAAGTGACAAAAATACTTTGTATTGAATCTTATCACGTTGAGAATAAGAATGACATTTCACCTACTCAGGCCTTCCTATTGGTGATAATCCATCTAGGTATTCCTTTTGGGAGCCTGTGCTATCAAAGATCAGACATAAACTTTCGGTGTGGAAAGGGAGAAACCTATCCTTCGCGAGAAAAGTTTGTTTTATAAAAGTTTTCATTAATGTCATACCTCTGTTCTTCTTATCCTTCTTTAAATCCCTAATAGGTGTTTGCAAGGAAATTGCATAGTCTAGCTGGGAGAACATTTGTAAATTGAAAGAGGAGGGCAACCTTGGTATTAGGCACATTGATCTATTTAATAAGGCACTTTTGGAAAAATGGTTATGGGAAATGGGATCCCCTGAGACTGGCCTTTGGAAGGATGTTCTAGAATCGTAGTACGGATCGTGGAGGAAGGTAAATTCAATTACATCGGATCGAAATAAGTACAAATCTAGATGGTGGAATGATTTATCCAAAGTAAGCCTATCAGATAAGGGAAGTAGATGGTTTGCTTCAAATGTGGTTTTTGGCAAGTAGGATCTGAATCAAAGTTCAAATTATAAGAAGACAAGTGGCTAGTCAACACTCTACTCAAAGAGAGATAATCCATAATCTACAATAACTCAATGCTTAAAGATAAACCTATTGTTAGGTTCAGAAGATGGTATAGAAAGGGTTGGGAGTGGATTTTTTGTTGGAGAAAAGAGTGGTTCGAGTGGGAAAAATCTATGGTAGAAGATTTTATGGCAAGATTATCACAAGTTTCCCTACATAGAGATAAGGAGAATTTATGGTTATGCAACAATCCCCTCACTTATAGATTCTCGGTAAAATCTGCCTATACATAGTTAGAAAATCTTGGAACTAGGGGTGTATCTACATCGTTTGCATATCTTTAGAATCTAAAGGTTATGCCCTCAGCTCAGTATTATGTGTAGAGGGCTTTATTGGATAAGATAGCAACTAAGAAGAACCTGCATAAAAGGGTTTTATATTGAGGGATATATTATGCGCCCTATTTGGGAGAGAAGAGGACTTGACATCACACATTCTTATTTCGTGTAAGGTATCAATTACAGTTTGAAATATGTGCTATGGCTTGGGATTAGTTTGGTGAATCACAATGTGTTGGTTAATCATTTTGAACAGTTTTCATGCATTTGCTTTAATAAAGAAAGTAATGGTTTGTGAAAAGTTCTTTGAGTCTCTGTCATTATTTGGAAGCATAAACAAAGATAAATGCTGAGGAAATTTTTACCATGGCACAAGTCTAATCATGAACATGGATGAAACATAAAGTTTGAAGTCCAAATTCTTCTTAATCTGCTTTAACATGAGAAAAAATGATCTTTGCTTGAGTATTAACTTATTGTTTTTTGGTGGTCTTGAGTTTAAAATCTGTTTTAAGTGTTATTTTGTTGTCAAAAATTATTGTTATGCTACATTATCTTTGAGCTGGCTAGAGGAGTGGATGGTCGAGAGATTTTTGGTGTAGGTTACGATGTAGTGGTGCAGGGTGCTTTGGGGTGAATGAATGATGCATAATAAAATATGGAACAAGGCAAGATGGTGTTTGGCTTACCTTTGGCAAATTCTGCAAAAGGGCAACATAGGTGATTATATTGAGGTGCTGGATTATTAAGGACAGTTCAACAACGTTGTCTTGCGGCCAGTGGAGGCAATTCTGCTCGTTCCAAAAAGTTATCCTTATGTGGAAACGGATGTAGGGACATATACGAGGGACTTCAAAAGCGTCTTCGTGTTACAATGTTTTTTGCTGCAGAGATGTAACAGTGGTGTGGATTATGCAGAGTATTTATAAAGAGCTCAAAACTTCATGCTTTTGGAATATTAGGCAGCAAAGGCCATATTCTTGTTTATGGAAGCAAGCCAGAATAACACTGGTTTAGGAGCAGCTACTTTTCTGGATATTTTATATTTTATAATTATTTTCAATAATTTCAATTTCATTGTTTCTCTTCAATATCTTTATTTTTTCCCCATCCGTAACTTTTAAAAGATCAAACTTATTTTATAAAAATAATTTCAATACAATTAATATGTTTAGTAAAATCGAGTTTCTTGGATATCTAAAATTAATTTAATACAATTAAATTGAAAATGTACACAAATTACTAGTCTAAATAAAAAAGGTTCCAAATAAAATATAATTTCTTTTTTTACTGCAACAACTTTATTTTTTTATTATCAAATGTTATCCAAACTCATAATTATTAATTTCAAATAAAAAAACGAGAGATGGTGAATTTTAATAATTTTAGATGTTGTATGAATAAACCTTATGATAGATGAAGGTATATGCATCTTATGGTACGTATAATATCTTGAATATAAAACAAAAAAGCTATGTTTATACTTAAAAAAAACCTTACTTGTAAATTGAATTTTAATTCAAAATAGAAATAATTAAAAGTAATTTTATATCATAAAACAAACTATTGCTGTCGTAGATCCAGAAAATATTTATTTAATCTTAATTTTAATCATAATATAATTTATATATAAAAAAATATTTTTAATCTTGATTTTAATCATAATATGTTTTTATCCTAGATATCAAATAGTGGACAATAAATTCTTCAATTAGAAAAAGTAGAAAGACCACCGTTTTTATACTATCTTAAAGGCAATTCTCTTTCAGAAATATGACCTTAAATTGACTCACTCAGTCATAGTGAGAAACCAAATATCTCAATTCACAAACACTTTTATTTCTTACATACTTCTTCTACAACATTCAATTCATATATATTAGGTTAAGCCACCTTTTGGCCATGCACAAAAATCATGCATTCATGATTATGTCAACATCATGCTTAACAACACCCACTCATTCTAATATAGAAATTGGTAAATGTAGGACAATAAAGAAAATGCTTTTCAATATAATTTACATGATGTAGAAGAGAAAACAATTTTTTCCATTAATGAAATTAGTTTATATGTATTAATTAATTTGTAAAAACTCTTATATAAATATGTCTAAGGAAAGTAAATTTTATAATAATCTTGTGTGCATGAGCGAGATATGTGTGTGCGTGAGTGTGCATGCGTGTGGGAGTTTGTGTGGATGTGTATGTGTACGTGCATGTATGTATGTGAGTAAGTGTGTGAGTGTGCGTGTGTGTGAATGTGCGTGGTGTGTGTGCGTGTGTGTATGTGTGCACGTGTGTACGTGTGTATACATGTGTGTATAGGTTAATTTCATAAAATAGAGTCATTAGTGGATTTTTAAGAAAAAGATAAGTTACTTAAGCAAAGAAGTATCATAGTTAGTTAAGAAAGAAGTATGTAACTATAAGTTAGTAGGCTAATATCACTACAAAAAAAAATCAGTATTATTTACGGATATTACCTATGAATATTATCTATGGACAACATTACTTACAGATATTATCCACAAATCTGAATCCATAAGTAAATTCAGTATTATCTATCAACTATTACCCACAAATCTCTATTACCTACCAACTATTACCTACGGATCTCTATTACCTACCAACTATTACCCACAGATCCCTATTACCTACCAATTATTACCCACGGATCTCTATTACCTACCAATTATTATCATAATTATATACATACACTACAAGAAAACAAAGATTTACGTAGGCAAAAAATGGACGCAAAAGGCCAAAAACTGACGCATATGCATCGGATTTTCGTTGGCCACAGTCTCGACGAAAAAACCTTGGAAGCAAATGGAAACTAGCGTGGGCCAGCGAATTGGACGCAAATCGCATAATCTGAGTGGACGCTCAAACGACACATATGCAGCGACTTATGCGTGAGCCAAACCCACGCAAAATGCCTATGCGTCGGGTTCCGCTGACGAAAATGAAATATATATATATATATATATATATATATATATATATATATATATATATATATATATATATATATA
>Ga0123342_1010320_pt1 | contig 10767 bp, 5 predicted proteins | sample Turbeawhitnodule_FD_89960 | JGI IMG/M metagenome (GOLD analysis project Ga0123342, IMG submission 89960) | Root nodule microbial communities of legume samples collected from Mexico - Turtle bean Mexico white nodule | ecosystem: Host-associated > Plants > Roots > Nodule | place: Mexico: Nepantla... | reverse complement strand
TAATAATAATAATAATAATAATAATAATAATAATAATAATAATAATAATAATAATAATAATAATAATAATAATAATAATAATAATAATAATAATAATAATTAATTAATTAATGAACTCGGTTAACTATCAATTAAATTATTAATTCAACCTATAAATATTCATTACTTTATATCTGCAAATATTCATTATTGAATTCATACACTAAATTTAAAGAACAATAAATTATTAAGAAATGAGTTTAAATTTAATTTATTCTAAAAATAGATTTTTAATCGAAGTGGTCTCCATCGAAAGTTCAGGATTTTAGTTCAAAAGCTACGACTTTTAAAAGAAATTATCAGTAAAGGCTTAGAAGAGGAAGAAAAAATCTAAGGTTTACATCTCACTCTCACTATCTCTAGCTGAGTAAGGAAAGTTGTGTCAAATTTTGCCACTTCATTAGTTAGATTTGAAACGCATATAGTAGAAAAAAAGGACATGCATGTTGCACGGTTCTAATATAGTACAAAATGTCAACATATTTATTTTTGTTAGTATACATAAAGAAAATCGTTTATATTTTTTTCCAATAAATATTTATGGTTAAATTTATTCAAATAGACTTTAAACACACTACCAATAAACACTCATTCTCTCGTTCTTTTTGCTATTAATTTGTTTTAGGTTAAATTATTTTTATTTTTAATGATTTGAACATTAAAAATATATTTAATAATTATAAAAACATTTTTTAAGTAAATATTTAATATCTTTTATTCATTAAAATCGAAATACTGAAAGTTAAAAATATCACCAAATTTTAGCTTCCTCCGGCTTCAACTTTAATTGGACTTTAGAGAGGGCTAAGTTGCATCAATTTTAAAGTTAATGAGTCGAATAAGACATTTCTAAAATAAAACAAGTTGATTTTGAAAATAAATAAAAAATAACAATAATTATTACAAGAAAATTATGAAATATAAATTAATTTTAGAGATAAAAAATAATTAATTGTAATAGTAATTAAATTAGAGACAATTTTAGAAATTAATTTTTTTTTTAGTTTCTAAATTAATTTTTATTATTGTTAAATAGTTTTTAAATTGATATCTAATTAGCTATCAAAGTTTTAACTACCAATTATTTAGATTCTAAATTTGGTAGCAAAAAACTTGATTGCTAATTAGATACAAATTTAGAAACCATTTAACAATGATAGAAACTAATTTAAAAAAAAAAAAAAAATTTAGCCTCTAAAATATTTAATATTAATTTTATTTTATTTTATGTATTTTTCTTCTATAATAGAAATTAAAATCCCTTAGTTGGAGAGTGAAAATTTCATACTTCTTACTCTATCAATTAGAGATTTCTCAACACACTCTTTTTAAGGTCTATTTCTGGCACTTATCCTGCATTATAACTAGTTGAGTGGCTAAAAATGTCTCTTTAAACATCTTAAATAACCCTCCATTTATCATTATCTTAGCTATTTACTTTATTCTTTATTTTTTTTATTTGTTTATCCGTTAACAAATTTTAAGACAAATTTATATCATAATTTAAATTATTTATTATAAATTTTAAGTATTATTAATATATTTAAATTTTTATTTATAATGAATTATAACTATAGTATGTTTATACTATAAAAATTTCCTATCAATATTATTGAAATAATATATACAAAATTATTTGTTTCTTCTTTTTTAGATTCATTTATTTGCAAACTTTATTGAATTAAAAAATTAAAAGAAATTGCATCTAAAAAAGAAATGATATTCTCAATTGTCTTTATATTCAAAATTTGATTAATTATCAAATTCATTTTATTTAGAAAAGAAACCATTTTATTAAGTAAATAAACTTACAACATGATCGCCGGTTGATGAAGCGGCGTTCTCCATAGGTTAACATGATCGCCGATCGAAAAAGCGGCGTTCTCCATATGTGTGTAGTCGGAGGTTGCTGAAGTTATACAAGGTCAACATGATCGTCGGTCGATGAAACGGCGATCTCCATGTGCGTAGTCGATGGTCGCCATAGGTATGCAAAGGTCAACATGATCGCCGGCTGATGAAGCGGCGTTCTCCATAGGTCAACATGATCGCCGATCGATGAAGCGGCGTTCTCCATATGTGTAGTCGGTGGTCGCCGATGTTGGTTATATTCTTGGGTATGGTTTTATCACTTTAAGGTTGTTCTGCTCCAACCATAAATGAGAGTTTGTTTGTGAATGATATAGGAAGTCCACTTCTGGTTACTGTATATGGGTTGGGATACCCCTGGAGTATCCCCTTTAATTTTATTTATTCATTGCTGATAAAAAAAAAAGTAAATAAACTTACGCATATTGTGGTTATTCGTTGGATGGATTATTTGCAAAGTTAATGAGCAATATCTTCAGCCACTACAAGAAATAATAATATTAGCCTCCCCAAAAAACTCACACAAAAAGTAAAAGGGAGACACTAAATGATACTTAAAGTGAGTTTAGTGTTCCATTAAGTTGACACTAATCCAAAGGTTGTTAACTATGAGGCTCAGACACTTCTCTTAAATGGCGTATCCGTGTCAGACACACGTATTGATTTCGACACTCGTATGACACTTATCGGTCAAGTGTTTAATTCAAAAAATATTTTTTGGATTTTTTAAAATTCTAGCACGATTCTAACACAATTTTAAAAGGTATAAATACAATAATTTTCTAAAAACTGAAATTTATTGTATAAATTTTTATTATAATTATAAAAATAAGGAACAAATTCTTTTGAACCAGTCATGAAAAATATCTTCCTGCTCCCAAAAGAATCTGAAACATACTTTTACCCATAAATATTTATTTTTAATTTATATAATTCAAAGTTATATAATATATAGATTCGTGTCCCCGTGTCCTATTTTAGAGATTATACGTATCTCCGTGTCCGTATCTGTGTTGTATCAGTGTTCGTATCCGTATTTGTGCTACATAGGTTGTTAATGAATTAGTGGGGACTATGGGGGACACAACTATTTTTTTTTATGATTTTAGTGTCCGTTTAAAACCTCTTTGTTAATATTTAATTTTGTATCTCAATTATGTAGGATTTAGGGACACTAATAATGTTCCTTACTTGACCATGATATCACTTTTTTTAGCAGCTAATTATAGCTAATTATAACTTTTCTTGTAGTTAATTATAGCTAATTATAACTTTTCTTGTAGAGCCCATAGTGCAGTTTCTCTTTCGATTGTGATGGAAATGATATGAAGAAACTCATAAAAAATCTGATTTGTTAAAATGTAGCAAAAAAAGAAGGAAAGTAAGTTAGAAATAAAATATACAAAATAAAGGTTCAAATGATATCAGAACTTTGTTATGACTGGTGCCTTGAATGGATGCTTTTCATTTTGTTGGGAAGAATCATAAGCCACAATTTGTTCAATAACATACACAACTATCACGAAACATGTTTTAGCAGAGTTTTCAAGATGAGATATTTTAGAAAATATTTTGAAAAATACTTATTCAAGCCTTGATTGTACTTTTTAAACTCATTTGTGATTAAAATAACCCACTGTTCCTATGACTAAATTAATTTCTAATTTCGATCTTCTAGGTCAGTTCCTTTATCGTCAAAGAATGAGAGCTCTAACCGAGTAACAGTGATGTACTGAAGAGCACCAACAATTGATTGGTACAGTGTAGTTGGAAGGTGAAAATAAGAGAAAAAATATGCGTGTGAAATGATACTTTATTTTTAAAGATTATTTTATGAAACAATAGTGTGATCTTGTGGACTCTTTGCACATAAAAGCAAAGATTTAACATACTCTTCTAGCTTGGATGGAGTATTTTTGTCATAACTGTACATGAGAGGTACCATCCGAGCAGCATTGAGGCAAACTTTGGTGAAGGAAGATGGAAACGGATTTGCATCTGTAAGACATTCTTGGTTCAGATTTTTCCATGCTTTTGAAATCAATTCACTGACATGCTCCCGTGCCTCTTCAATGGAAACTTCTGGGTGCTCCCTCATGTAGCACTTCAAATACGACCCATCATTGCCATCACCGTTAACATCCTGCATCATTGTTTTATAAGTAAACAATTTCACTATCAGAGACACAATAGATAGTGTTCATCATTACCATGAGTAACATGTTTTTTTTATCAGTAAATAAACTATCCAAGTTGTACATTTTCAGAATGTGAATTATTTGTGGTCCAAATCCAAATAATTTAAAATGAAATTAATGTTGTTGTCAGAAAAAAGTTGGTTTTCACCGTACCTGATCTCCTTCCAGGTCATCACACAACCTTAGAATAGTGGCTGTTGTAGATATCAGAGTTGGGAGCTCATCCAATAGAGTAACTGTTTCCTCCGTTATACCCTCACCTATGAGAAAGAAAGAGTGCACAAGGATCAAATGCACCCCAGTGCTCACTATTCCGTTCTTCAAGTACTCCTCTGCCTTCGGCACGTACCCTGATCCAAACCATCTTGCTTCTTCCAGAAAAGCATTCAAGAGCCCTACCCACTGTCAAAGCCAAATTACAACAATAATTATCATTGATTCTTAAAGGATGTTTGTCACATGATACTGATACTGTTTGTAGTTAATGAAAATAACCTCGTGTTTAGTGTGTGTGTTTTATATTTGTACGTAACAATTATAGACTTTTAAAGAGACTCTACCGATTTGACTAAGGTTGATATAGGGTTCCATCCGTGTTTGATGTTGACCTTGAAAGCAAATTCATTAGTTATGCTATATAGAGCCAAAAAACTCCCTTTCATGTACTCAGGTAATTGCTCCATGGCTGCCATGTCCCACCTGTAGAGTTAGAACAAAGTTTATTTGACTTTGTAGTAAAATATAATAATTTTTTTTTGAAATAAAGTATTATATTATAATAAAATAATTTTGTTTTCAATATATCATGAGCAAGCAGTTATCTTAATTTGAGAATTTGCAAAGCAATAACCAAATACCTCTTGACAGCTTCTGTAAAGAGAATAAGTTCATCAATATTTGCACAAAAATCAAATATATCATCGAGGATGTAAACCAGGGAGATTGGTTTTGTGATCTCAATCCTTGCTTCTGAGAATCGTGGGTCTGGGAGGCATGCCATGGGCCACATGTACCATTTGATTGGTTCGTCTCTCGCGAACGTTAACCCATTTGCCAGACCTAGCTCTTTCCACCATCTGTAATTAAACACACCCATGTTAATATACTACCCCATGTATCATTACTATTTTTCACATACTAATGATATTTCATATACAATTCTTTATAATTCTTCATAATATATAATTTCATGATATAACAAGCAATGAAATAAATCTATTGAATTGGTTTTGTAATTAATACGAGTTATGAGTATATTATTTCTCTTATATTAACTGCAACTTACTTGGATACTGCAAAAATCTCCTTCAGATGCAAAGAGCTGATCATGTCAGCGTCTATTCTGGATAATTCTTTTAAAGAGCTCGTCCATTCTGTTTTCTGTGATTGCAAAGAGTTTATCGATATGAACCTTGGCAAGCTTTTATGAAAAGGATATCTTAATGAATCAGCCACAACTTTGACTTGAGGATGGTCATGAAATCTAGACAACCACATATTTAGATACTGGCGACTAGATTCCTCTGCCTCATGAAGATTATCTTCTCCTTCTATGCTTAATTGAGAGGCTTCAAACAACGCAACTAACCCATTGATGTCCTCACAGAATGTAAATTTGAGCTTGCCTTTATTGTCCAAGAACTTATCAAATATATCTGTAAGATGCAACAACAAACAATAATATCTATGTCAGTACAAAAGAAACCCCAAGCATTAGCATTATCCTTATCTAGTTTGTTTTATCTGATAAAGATAAATGCTAAAACGTTAATACAAATATTATGCATTTTACCGACAAAAAAAAAACAAATATTATGCTTTCACATTTAACTAATAATACAATACGCGTTCAGGTCACTAGACCAAAATATGTTTTTTATTTTAAAAAAATTACACATTCATATAAACATTATGAAATTTCCTTAGAAATACAATAAATATATAATCTTTTGAGACAGGAAGGCACACAAACCTGCATGGATGTAATACCCCTCTTGTCTTAACAGACGAAATTGAAGTGCAACTTCTGACAGTTCTTGATAGTCATTTCCCTTATGGCTGTTAACTCTAAGCATCAGCTGCTTCCTTTTAAGAATTGCTTCAATTTCCTCTTCAAAGTGGTGCTCAATGCCTAATCTTTGGATGGAGTCCACCATAAATAAACCATGGTCTGCACTTTTTCTTGCGTTGCCAAGAAGTCCCTGCTTAACTTCCTCCAATGCTTTAGCATGTCTTATTTGAAGATCATCCTGAAAGATTATAATATCTCGGAAGGGTCAGCTAGCTACAAAATAATCTCAAATACCCTCATATAAAGCATACATAAAGTGACCCTTACCCTAACTTTTCCACTTTTAGGAATATGGATATTATGGCTTTTACTACAGTGGGCATGCTCGGGGGTGAGCTTTACAGCCAGAATGTTTGGAGAAAATATAGGGTGATTTGGTGAAGCAAAGATAGAGTGAACGAAAGCCATTGGTATAGTATATATTAAGGTTCGGTGTTGTTAAGAAAGATGAAGGAGAGAGCATGAGAGGAATGCTGAACATATGGAATTTGGCTCTATTTATAAGGTGTGACATGCATGGAGCTACAGCGACCTGTTTTTTTGTGAACAATGAGAAACATGATTTAGGAAGAGGGTTCCTAAACTCTGATGTCATTTTGGTACCGTTTCATTATCGTACTGCGTCATCGTGTCGTAGCTGGTGATATTTCAACTCCTTTATTTAATAATTTAAAATTTTAATTTTTTAATTTAAAATACTGATGCTTATTATAATAATTTTTAAGTGGGTGTTCTTCTTTTAGGGTATCATTTCCTTATCACAATAATATAAAATCTATAACAATCTTTCATTTTTGGGAGTTACAGAACGATAATTGGAGACAAGGGATTCCACTACCTTCTTCTTTCAGATTTCTGTTTTTGGAACAATATTTTCTGTTCTTAAACAATTTTTTTTTATCTGTAACTAGAAAGTTGTACCAGTCAGCTTTAAACACATTGATAAGTCACACCAATTGTCTAAATGCGCTGAATAAAATATGGGTGATTATAGTTTGACATCGTTTATACCTATATTAAAATATTAATATTTATAATAAAAAAAAAATTTTAAAAAAATATCATTAATGAAATATTAGATAAAATATAAAATGTAAAATAATTTTTAAAATTAAAAAAGTTAAAAATAATTAAAATATTAATATTTAATAAGATGTAAAGTGGTGCATGGATGTCAAACCATCATTTTCCATAAAATATCCACTCAAGGACCACAGTTTATAATTCCCTAATTTCCTTTATAATCAGGTTTAAAATTATCTCACTTCCTTTATAATTAAGGGGCCATTTGATAAAAGAAAAGAATTTTAGTTTTTTTAAATCTGAAATTAAGAATGTTTGTTTTTTTGTTTTGATTTACTTTTTAAAATAAAAATTTCAAAAAATATTTCAGAAAAAATGTTTAGTTATAGTAAAAATACCACATCAGTCATATTATATAATTTATTGTGGTAAATAATTAAAATTTATTTAAAAAAATCATGTTACTGTATGATTCCAAATAAACATTTATAACTGTTATTAAAAATGTTTAAAATATCTTTGATGGTGGATCTTAAAAAAATTGTAACATCTACTATTTACAATATCTTGCATTAGAAGGAGAGATAACATACTAATTATGACGAAGGATAACAAAAACTCTTAATATTTTTAAACTAATAATAAAAATAAAAAAATTATTTTAAAAGTTTTTCCTGCTATAAAACAATTATTGTAGGACCTACAAAAAGTTATTTATAAATTGAAAATTTAATGATATGAGAGGTTCTATATCTTACATGTGGCTTGAGTGACTCAGAACAAAAGTAGTACAATATCTTATTTTAAGATCTTGTACTAAAGATGGTCTTATGAACCAGCAACTAATTTTCGTGATTTCTAAAAATTAAAATTTTAATTATTATTTTTTATCAGCAATAAATAATCTAATTATTTATGATTGTCACCAATAATGATTTTTTAACATAATCATTTTTCCTTATATTAAACTTATCCTAAGAGTCTTTTAAGTTTTTTATATAAGATTAAAGAGCGTAAAGTGTCAATTTGCTCAAATTTTCTTATGTTTTATTGTTCAGCAGATAACATCTTAGCTATGTCTACCAATCTAGTCACTATATAAGAAATAGAAATTAAAATTGGTAGGGGAGGGATAAAACTGTGACATGCAGAGTTTTTCTACAGTGTGCTAAATCTGCACTAATTAGGTTTGTTTCGTTTTTTGCTTCTAGGTTCCTAGGTAGCTATGGCTTGTTATAGAAGTTCTTGTATTGTAACAATTGTTTGTGGACTTCATGCTAATAGTTAGGATTGTGCAGTTTGTGTTGTTCGGATTGTTTTGAATTGCATTTATGCTGGTAAAAGTGTGGATATACACTTAAAAAAAAAAAAAAACCAATTTTAGGAACTAAAATTAACTAGTTACTAAATTAGAAATATTTTAGAGACTAAAAAATATTTTGGTTTCTATTATTGTTAAATAATTTCTAAATTGAAATAAATTTGATAACAAAAATCTTATTATAGTTAATTAGATACCAATTTAAAAATTATTTAACAATAATATAAATTAATTTAGAAACAAAAAGTTTTTTTAGTTTCTAAAATAGTTTTTAATTTAGTCATTATAATAACTAATTAATTTTGGTATCTAAACTTAGTTTCTATTTCATGGTTTTCTTGTAGTGATAAGAGACATAAATTTATAGGTGGTGAGAGTTTTTTGATTTTTGTATACAGGTTTTAATATTCCTGAAATATTCTTTTTTTTATTATTTATTTTATTTTTTATTGATAAAAAAGTGTAATATTTTTTTATAAAATAGTTATTAAGTGTCTGATCAATTTTATGTCTATTCCACAATAGTGTACGTATGTATACAAAAGTTTTCACCTTGTTTGGGTGAAGGTGATATGAACTTTTCACAAGAAATAATTTTTGTTGAAGTCTGTAAGATTGCAAAGCATTTGTCGAAGAAAAACTTATATGAAAGATAAGAATAAAAAGTAAAACTAATTTTCTGTAAATTATTTTATATATAAGTTAATTTGGATTTGTTTGAACCAATTTCTAAACTCTTATAAAACATAAAAACAAGAAAAAAATAAATTTGACTTTTTTATAAGTTAAAATTAGTTTAATTTGCAAATTAAAAAAAAAGTTATATGAAAGAATTTTCGCAAATAAGATCATGCATAAACTAATTTTAATTAATAGAAAATTAATTTTAATTTACTTTTTATTTTTCTATTAGATTATGAAGAAGCTCATTCCTACTAGTTTTTATAAAAGTTCTCTAATATAATTTTTTTTCAATAATTTGAATTCATGCAGAATTTTCTTTCTTGTAGAAGTTGTTGCAACATTTTATATAAAGAAATAGTTAATATTAATTAATTTGAGAAGAAATATATGAATGGAGGAGAGCACTGAAGTAACGTTGAGTCAGCAAATAGTGAACAAGTATGGTCAAGTTTTTCAGTTACGTGATTTGCGTGTGGTGGAAATGTTATGTGCATGTGTCTGAAACGTATTTAAGGAGACATGTGTATGAAACGTATTTAAGGAGACATGTGCCTATGTTTATAATGCATAAACGACAGCTTGAGGTTTGTTAAATTATATCCTTTCCCACATAAAAATATGACCACAAAATACTTATGATTCATAACGATCACTACTGGGCCCAGCCCATAATATCCAAAGCTGATGCTATTCATGCACATCATGAATTGAGTACCTGTTATTAGTCAAGTCTTCCCACACAAAATTCTAAGAAATTGCCTTTTATTTTTCTTGGCCAAAATTGTAACCTAGTATTTGGTGTTCTAGGTGGAAGATTCTTAGTTGTTAACTATAACTTCAATTTGGCTACCAACTCTGTTAACCACGTCTTAAGTAATTAACCAACAGGGTATTAGTGAATACACATATAGCTAAATATTCACACATTAGATTTGTAGGGTATAGAGGAAATCTATGGACATTAAAATTTTGTGTTGGAGGAACTATCATGATTATGAAATATAACCTACTTTTTTTATTAAGACTGCTATATTTTATACTCCAAATTTATTTACTTTTTTTTATAAAAAATTCACACAATAAAAACAAATAACAACCACGATATTATTTAATACAACTATACATACTAAATTTTATGAACTTTTATGACAATACATTCATAACGTTTTTACTGTCAAACAATGTTCATCAAAACACGATGATATTTTCAAAATTTAATCAAGTCTAAAATGATGTTTATGAGTTAGCGTGTCGTTTTAAACCAAAGTTCTTGATCTACAAAGACGGTTATGAGTGGTAGTCTTCGTTTGAGAGCAAACACTTTGGTCTCTAAAATGACACTTTAACTCATAGTTGCCGTTTTTTACCAAACGCTTTGGTCTAAAACGATAGATTTATCTCAGAGTCGCTGTTTTGCACTCATTTTATTACCCTGATTAGTAGCACGCCACTTACGCTTTCGTATTTTCTTTGTCTTCTCGCGCTTTGTCTTCCTTATTTGTGTCATGCTCTCTCTACTTCTTCTTCTTCTTCGAGCTCTTTGCCATTAAGTTTCTTTCATT
>Ga0123342_1010319_pt1 | contig 10769 bp, 5 predicted proteins | sample Turbeawhitnodule_FD_89960 | JGI IMG/M metagenome (GOLD analysis project Ga0123342, IMG submission 89960) | Root nodule microbial communities of legume samples collected from Mexico - Turtle bean Mexico white nodule | ecosystem: Host-associated > Plants > Roots > Nodule | place: Mexico: Nepantla... | reverse complement strand
ACAATCGGTTGTTTTAACTTAGTTTGAAAACATTTTACTTTCACAAAGATTGAGAATGCCTATGCTTTAGATTTAATCAAAGGGTGGATTACAACATCCAAACTACCCCAGAACTAAGCTAAATCAGCACAGCAACAACAAGCACAACAGAGGCTTCAACATCCTTCAAAGGGTTTGGATTCTTCAAAGCTTGAACACCACTTGGTTCAACAATGTATTTATTAAAAGAAATGAAAAAAAAAATAACTATAGTTATTTATTTATTTTGAAAATATTCAAAACGGAAAATTTTATCATTTCACTTTTTTTTCATTAAAATATTTTTCTTTTTTTTTCTCAAATTAATTTAGCAAACATTTACTATATTTACTCCCATTTTCACAACCTAACAAGACATCCATTTACTATGTCCTATCTAATAATGACTATCACAAAATCAAATCCAAACCCCACCTTACATAGATACATTACAACATAACTACATGACTTGTTAAAGTTATAACACAAATAAATGAAATTTTATTTACCTTATTTATTGTAAAATGTCTAACACGATCTCCTTGAACTAATTCATCTTCATTGTCCCCGTAATTCATTAACTCTTCCATGTCGGACATTTTATCTACTTTGTCAAATATTTTCCTCCAAAATTGAGATTCCTTCTTCATAATTCAACACTAACTTTCCTACCATTACAAGTAACAATGATAGATAATACCTTTATTATAATTTTATCAATTAATAAAATGAAGATTTCAAAATTATTTCAAACTTCCTATTCTAGATTTAAAAATATCATCCAGATTGTACAGTCTAACGAAACACATTCTAGATTATTCAATTTGGAAGATAATTCAAAATCTGAAAATACTCTTTGGATTGAACAATTCATAATGTGTTTTTTTGTTAAACGTTTTATGAATTGAACAATCTAGAATATATTCCCCGATCCATAAAAAGCTTTCAGATTGTACATAAAGTTATTTTTTAGATTGTACAATTTGAAACACATTCCTCGATATAGAAAAGTCTTTCCGGTTGTACAATCTAAAATATAAAATTATATTTTGAATTAATCTAAAACAAAAAGTTATATTTTGAATTGTACCATCTAAAATTTAGAATTACACAATACATAATAAATAAAATCCAAATTTTTATATTCCAAATTTTATAATCCATAAAGTATCTTTTTCCATGAATTGAGAACACAAACAAATGTTGGAAATTACCAATACTACCACCAACCACCTTTCACCACCACCACTGCAGCGAACCAGTAAGTCAAGAAACAATACAAACTTCACAAGCAACTTTGTTAAACTTCAATAAGCATAACCTAAATCTATTTTCAGATATTTATAAAAAAGATATTTTTGAAATTATTATAGAACGAAGAAGAAATTATGGAGATGTAAGAAGTTCCCTAAGAAAAACCAGCAAGCTCAAACATGCAAGAACGGGGAAAATTGATCCAATATCTCCTGAGCTTCTTGCTATGCGGAGTATGAAGATCTTATATAATGATTTCAACATGCTCAAATTTCACTTCATAAAGAATAAAGATAATGTCACCTATCATATTTAATCATTATTTCAGAGTTACCTTTTCGAGTAATGAGAACTTTTTCTTTTAAAGTAATTGATGATTAATTTTCCTTATTCCTCATAGTCTTTCAATTGCAATTTTCGGTACTTTTGAAAAATATAATAAAATTATTTAAAAAAATTAAATTGCATTAACCTTTCTAAATTATTAAAAATTAAGTTTGGATTAAGATTAATTTGATATAAATGATTTTTATTTTTATTATGTAGATCAAAGGGTTGAAGAATGACCAACATATCTCATTAGTGTTGCACTAGAAATTGTAAACTATATTAAAAACTTATAACTTAAAATATAAATAATATTAATAGAATATAATTAATAATAATACTTATAATTTTCATCATTATAAAAAATTGTAGTTATCTTGAGATAACCTATATTAAAAATAGAGCTTAAATGAATTACTAATGAGATATTCAAATTGTTTCGTTATAAAAAAAAATTAATTGACATAAGCTTTTTGAAAAAAAAAAGAATAAAATAAAAACTGAAGAAAAATATTAATATAAGATTAAAAAATAAAATTTTATCTAAGATTTCAAAGCATTACACATTTTAATTACAGTAAAATTAATGATAATAAATGAAGCTTAAAAGATTATTATTGTAATAAATATCCAATGTATCAGACCTTATTACATGAGCACCAGTGGTCTAGTGGTAGAATAGTACCCTGCCACGGTACAGACCCGGGTTCGATTCCCGGCTGGTGCATCTTAAATTTTATTTTTAACTTTGCATTTTGAAAAATTCATAAGTAACTCTCAGATCATGTTTTGCTCCACATGCTGAATCGTTGACGAAGACATTTCATACCAAACTTCTACAAATACAGATGCTATTTCAAATTTGTAGATCCTAATTTGCATTCAATATTAAAGGAAAATGTAACTAAAGAATCATTGGCTTACAATTTAAGACAGACTTCGACATTTCCAAAAGGGACCAATACTTTTGAATATGACAATTCCAAAAGGCCACAAATACATTTTGAATACTTCTTTATTATGAAGTTAATGTGACACCAACACTTTCTGCGTTTCAATTGTGTCATTTAACCATTCTCTACACAATTAATAGCAGACTCTAATAGTAGTGGGGAACCAATACCCCGAGTCATGTACCATAGTATTATTCTGACAATATCCTTGAGTCATGTTTGGATTACCGTTAGAACCCTTGTAAAAGTGCTTTCATATTAAATGGTACAGGGTATAAAGAATATTTTCTTAAAGGGTATGTTTAACACCCAAAAGTACTTTTTAAATGGTTATCCAAATATGCACATTGTTCACTAGCACATATGTTCCAGTATTGAATAAAACTTAATAAACCCAAACAGTAAAAACTGAAAGTACTTCACATCAAGCAAGAACCAAGAGAGGTTCCACCAAATTCCAAGTTCACTCACTGCATTCATATCTAATAGAATAAAATGATCCACAAGAACAGATAATTTATTTTACTAACTGTAAAACTACTTAACAAGAGTAACTTGTTGTAAATATATCAGAACTTATCTACGTTTATACCATCTCTAGTAACCTCATATGCTTCCCTTTTCCTTGTCTTCTTCATGCCAGCCATGAAATGGAGCTTTGGTCCCTCAGATGAAACGGTGGTTACTTTTACCCAGATCAGCACTTTAGTCTTTATTCCCTCTATTTCTGCTAGCTTTCCTTTCTCCAAATAACCACTCACACTGGTGGAGAACCGCAAGACAGATGAATCTCGGTAGCCGACTTCACACACTTGAGGAATGTAAACAACAAGCTTCCCTGTTTCTTCATTGAATTCATAGTTTGTTGCATCACGAGGAAAGATTCCAATGGGTAGATCATACTCCTTTAGTAACTCCGTTAATGGCTTTTGCATCTTTCCTATGAAGCATAGAGAGAGTAATGTTAATCAAAAGGGGGGAGGGTAGGAGTGGGAAGTATGAGGTGTCAATGACTGGAGAAAGCTATGGTTGGAGAAGAATGTATAAATATTCTTTGAAAGGACTTAGCAGTTTCTAAGATTTGTAAAACTCCTGCCTGCCTACCCCCACACCATATATAAACAAACACAGTTGAAAGTGATTCATATTTCAAAATACTAAATCCCCATGTTAGTCCAGTTCTCTCATCATGGAGAATCCCCTTACATTCAGGTCAAATAAAAATTAATTACATACAGGATTGATAAAATATGTATAATGGCTTTGACAATCCAAGTGAAGATTTTGAAACTTTGATGCATTTAATTATCAGAGATTGAGTTTAAATTAAAAGAACTCCCCACTAAAGCATAGATTTCATAACCTATACATATACTTGTACAAATGTTTGAGAAATACATAGAAACATAATTCATACAAACCTTTTAATTTGTTGACCAACCATTTGGTTCCCCCTTCAATACTGGTTGACAGTGACTATTCAACAGTGGCAAAGGTGTTAATAAAACATAAGCAATAAAACGTCTTCTCAAGATTTGTTAAATTTATCAGAAACATTACAAACAAGATGCACAAATGAATAAAATGCTTTCTTTGAACAGCAGGGACATAGATCAATCTTGAGCATTGCATCTTCCCTAATATCCATATCAAAGTAATCTTGTATGCTATATAGTTATACCCAAAGCAGGAAGAATTAGAGAACTAAAAGCATTAAGTCATTAACAATCTAACCCATTTTGCCTTATATAAGCGAACCTGAAAATTTCCAGCAAGGAAAAATGAACACCTCTCAGCACCAAAACAAAACTAACTTCAAGCATGCATTGATATATTACATACTATTAATCATTAGGGCTTACTGAGACACTCAAACTACTTCTAACTAGCTTAATCGATCATCTATCTTAGCTCATCTCTCACCTGAATCACTGATATATATTAAAAAAATTCAAAACGGTTCTAGAAACACAATCTCACACCATATGGTATCAACTTCTACACACAAGTTGTAGAGCAAATACTATGGCTGGTTGTGAAGGGAATCTGAGGGACCACTCCGAGATTAAGCTTCTGGATCCACTTACTCCAATAAACAAGGCTTTTTCTGTAGTTGTAAACAAGAAAGGCAAATGTCCGCTACTGGAGTGATTGAGTCCTCATTTGATACGAAAACCTTTGCTGTCAACACCGATCAATGTACTGGTTCTGGAAGAGGTCTTGCTGTCAATCCAAACCAGTATCCTAGATATGGCAGAGGCCGTGGAAATGCCGGTAGAGGTAGAGGTCGTAGTACAACAGGAAGAGGCCAAATAGTCTCCGACAAACTGTGTACACACTGTGAAGGACCAATCACACAGTAGATACTTGCTATTTTAAGCATGGTTTTCCTCCTAGCTACAAGCCTAGACAAAGCAATGCCAATGATGTCATCTCAAATGAGGATTGTGCAATGGAAAGAGGGCCTCAAACCCAATTAGGAAATACTATCCCAGGTCCTAGTTTTACACAAGAGCAGTATCAAGGACTTCTTAACTTGCTTCAATAGTCCAACTTAGGTAGCTGCTGTAACACTCCCTGTCTTTCCAACTTGGCCCATACCATAGCTTTACACACTCATTCCCCTGCTCCAGGTAAACGATTTGATCAGTGGCTCCTTGATACAGGGCCACTGATCACATGACTTTTAACCTTGCAAACTTTCTCACATTTTCTGAAATTTCACCTGTTCTTATTACCTTACCTGATGGATCAAAAATTCATGCAAAGGTTTCTGGTATTGTGCAACTTTCCCCATTTTTAAGCTTAAGTAATGTATATATACATGAATTCAAGGTCAATTTGATATTTGTTGCAAAATTATTCCTCTTCCAATTATAGGAATTTCTGTTATTCAGTATCTTCCTTAATTGAACCTAAAATATATACTCAAGCTTCTAAAATGCTTGAGATAGTTGATCTTCCTCCTGGTAAAATCCCGTTGACTGTAAATGGGTTTATAAGGTCAAATTCCATGTTGATGGAGCATAGAAAGGCATAAAGCCAGATAATTGCTAAGGGTTATACACAAATTGAAGGAGTAGATTATTTTCACACTTTCTCTCCTGTTGCAAAACTCACAACAGTGAGAGTCATCCTTGCCTTAGATACTGCCAAAAACTGGTTTCTTGAACAGTTGGACATTAATAATGCTTTTTTGCATAGCGATTTACATGAAGAAGTTTATATGAATTTGCCCCCTGGTATGGCATCCTCTCATCCAAATAACGTCTGTAAATTGAGAAAATCATTGTAAGGGTTGAAACAAGCTAGTAGACAGACAGTGGTATGCCAAGCTCACCACAACGTTATTAGCCCTTAAATTCACCCAATCTTCAGTAGATCATTCAATCCTCATAAAGCATACAGGGGTGTCTTTCACTGCATTATTAATCTATGTTAATGACATAGTTCTTGCAGGCAATGATTCTAATGAAATTGAGTCTGTCAAGGTACAGTTGGACCACAAATTCAGCATTAAAAATCTTGGCCATCTTCACTATTTTTTTGGCCTTGAAATCTCACGTTCTTCTTCTGGAATTGTGGTTAATCAGAGAAAAGGTTATGGGGATTGTTCCATGGTCTGAATTTGGATAGGGGAAAAGGTTATCTACTGGAATCAGATTCTCCTACAGACATTACATTAATCACACATAGCTGTCCTACAACTTGGCCAATTTTTCCACTTTTGAATCAGAACAAGCACATTATGGAGCAAGCAGGAACTGTCAAGTTATCACATAACTTTAGAGAGACTAACCAAGTTGCAAATGCATTAGCCAAATCTAGCACTTTTTTTTCTAATTTTGCCAGCGGAATATATGATTTCATTCCTGATTTTATTTTTCTGTACTGCCAGATGCTTCATCCTCAAGCTTTCCTCGTGTCTCTTAGTTTTGTAACTCCCCTGTTCCCTACCAGAAAAAGAAAAAACATATACCAAGAATTTATAAAGCTTCTCTGTTCCTTTGTTTATTCACAGCCTAAAATTTCCTTCCTAAGTTACTAGGCCCTTACCTGTTGCTCCTTAAAAAATCTATGGCCCAATTCGTATTTAATCTCATGTCCACAATAAAAGAGTCGTGAAATTAAGCTTCCAATTCTGAGAATTAAACTCTAATCCTGGACCCAATGCCAATGTTCTGCTCACCTTTATACTATCTTATAGCCAAGTTTCTACTCACCGGAACCATAAATAATGCCTTAAAAAAACTCAAAATCTCAGAAATGATGATCACCATAGCATTTTAGTATCTACAAACATTTCATACACATTTATAGACAGTGTTCCTTTTCAATTCCAGTGATTCTGTTTCAAAACTAAAGTAAATATGGCCAGTTTGCTACACTTATCACAATGGTAACATATTGACCAATCACCAGGAAATATATTATATTCAAACACTGCAATGCAACCTTCCCCAAGATTTATGTTGAGGATATCCACGCACCAAAAGCAGGAGAATGTGAAAAACAAACTCAGCATCATTAACTATCAAGTACCCCTAGTTTTATTCAATAAAGAACTCCAAGTCCCAAAAGGGGAAAACGAACCAACACCTACAAGTAAATTCAGTGTGGGTGTGTAAAAGAAGAGAAAGATAATCACAATAAAAGAGGTACCAAGACTTTAACATTCGGATGAAGGTGACTGCCTGATTTCAAAAGGGTGCACCTTCTACTCATTTAAACCAAAACCTCAAATCCACTTCATGCAGCATGAGTTTACCTTATAGTCCACTTTCCCCCTCCCATACCAGAGCTAAACTTTCTTTAGCACACATAAAGGAACTACCTAAACCATTTTTCTCACTCCTTCCTAAAACAACCAAAAAAGTCACAAATTAAAAACGTCCTTTTTTCATAGAACCCCAAAAGGGCATGCCTGTATGCATTATTCACATGAATTACGTCTCAATTTCAACCTTAACCCTCAACAGAAATCACTGCTCCATGGTTGAGCAAGAAAATAAATTCCAGATTTTTTTCAAGAGGGGCAAATATGACAGCCAGAACCATAAAATCGAAACACACATGGTAAAGGAAAAAGAAAAAAAGAGAGAAAAAAGGAATTTTTTGCAAATTTAATATAGAAAATTAAGAATGAATCTAGCAAAAGATTGAAAGGGTGTTAAGGACTGTACGTTGATATCATCACCAACAGAGTCAAACTCCTTGTTGGCCTTGCGGCTGAACCAGTATGACCCCACCTTGTTCAGTATCTCATCCATTGCTACCTCCTTCTGTTACCTCTTCTCTCTTCCTTCTCAGAATAAAGAACTTCACAACATAAATTCTGAGAAGTCTAAACTCTGACCAAACCTCTTACTTTATTATTGTACCTAAAATATAGATACAAAGATTACTTTTTCAATTACTTAGCCGCGTGGAAATCTTTTCTACTTTAACTGCTAATTTACAAGGGATAATTAAGGTAGAGAACAAGATAATTAAATATAGGTTTCTTCTACTTAAAAGATGTGGGTAAGTTGCATATCTCTCATCATTTAATTTTTATTTTCCTATTTATTATCATTTTATTTTTATTTTTCTATCTAACACTTTTTTTTTATATTTTTCTATCTAGCACTCTGTTATTTTTTATTTCTAACATCATTTCAAAAATAAATAAATAAATAATAAATTATTATTTTTATATAATTTTAATTTTAAATACATTAAAATATAAATATTTTTAATATTTAAAATAGTTAGAAATATAATTAATGAATAAATAAATGAGTTTTTAAAAAATAAAATAAAAAAGTAATAATTTAAAATGTTTAGTTTAAAATTATTTTTTTTAAGAATGAAAAAAATAAAAAATTAAACCATACAACAACATAAAAGTTGAATATATAAACATAAATTAGTATTTATTTTTATTATTATTGATGATGTAATCATCTTAATTTCAAGTAAAAAATACAGGACATAATTATAAAAGAACCAAAGTCAATTAGTATTAATTAATAGTGGACGCACAAATAATATTGAAGTGTCTACCTTAAATGCAAAATCCTAAAAAAAACTAATGTAAATGTTACACTTAATGCTTAAACAAAGAAAAAAATGCAAAAATAAATAAGTCTAGAAAATAAAAACTAAAAACAGAAATAAATAAAGAATGGCAAAAAAATAATAATAACTAAAAACATAAAAGATATAAAATAAAGGCAAAACAAAATAAGATAAAGATAAAAGATATAAAAAAATCCAAATAACATAAATATAAGAGATATAAGATGATACTAAATAAGTATATGTTGATCATAAAAAAGAAAATAAATGAAAGATGATCATTCATTTATTTTCTTCAATGGTACATTAAATAGTTTGTGCAAAATGAAACATAATTAATGACGAGAAATGTACAATCCAGTAATGTTGGGACAGGTTCTTTATGTGTGTCCTAGTGTTTGATAATATGAAATTTTGTTTGTTCGATCATGTTGTTTTCTTATGTCCATATCAGTCTTTATTCAACTTGTTTTTTTAATAACTATGTCTTATATTTTTTACATGAAATTAACATGATTACATCATTAATAATAATAATAATAAATACTAATTTATGTTTATAGATTCAACTTTTATGTTGTTGTATAGTTTAATTTTTTATTTTTTTCATTCTTAAAAAAAACAATTTTTAAACTAAACATTTTAAATTTATTAATTTTTTTTTTTTGTAAAACTCATTTCTTTATTAATTAATTATATTTCTATCTATTTTAAACATTAAAAATATTTATTTTCTAATACATTCAAAATTAAAATTAAAAAAATAATTATTTTTTTATTTATTTTTTAATGCTGTTAGATAGAGAAATAAAAAATAAAAGGGTGTTAGATAGGGAAATAAAAACAAAAGGGTGCTAGATAAAAAAATAAAAACAAAAGGATGTTAGATGGAAAAATAAAAGTGGTAATGGTGCTAGATAGGGAATTTACCCTAAAGATATCATTGAATTGATAATTCAGTTTAGTTAGAAATATGATTTTAGTCTAGTTATTATTTTTTTTTTACATCATGTTTTTTTTATGTTTTATATATTTTTCTTATTCTTCTAAATTCGTTTTTTTTTATCTTTATCCATACTAAATATTATTTTTTTTAAAAATTAATTTCCATTATTTCAACCATTACAACAATATAATAAAAAAATAAAATTTTTATATTAAATATTATTTAAGATTATTTTCATATTAATTTATTTTTATTCACAAGAATCTAAAAAATTATTAGAACCCAACCTAGGATACCACAAGTCTCCCAACCCAACCTCTTGAGACCGAAACCAACCTATGACATCACAAGGTTAATTATATATTTTTTTTATTTCTTTACAAATTTAGTGTTTTTGCCTTGTGTTCCTTCTATTAGTAGTTTGATGTCTACTCTTAAAAGTAGCATTAGTAACTCTTTGATGCCTTATCATGTTATTAAAGAATTGGACAAAATAACTATGTATAATATTCTTTTAGTAAGTTTATGTTTTTAAATTTGTTAATATAGAAAAAAATATAAGAATTAACAATGTTATATTTTTTAAAAGATTAAAATCGAGTTTATAAAAATTAGGTAGAACATAATTAGTCTAAAAATATAAAATAAAATAAGTTATATAACCAAATTATTATAAAAAAAAGTATTTGAAAATGTATTATCAACATAGCAATTTAAGATAATTCACCAGTATTTCAGACTCAATTTTAATAAAAAGAATAATCATATAATATCTATACTTATATATATAAAAAGAGAAATTTAAAAAAAATTAATGTGAACACTTACTTTCTTATTTTATTTTTATACTAATATTTTATTTTATTATTTGAGAAATATATAATAAAAGTTTTTTTGTAATTTTATTGTTTTTTTTAGTATTCTTATCATTTTCTTAGTTTGGTATTCACTTTTATTTTTTTTAATTATATTATTTAAAAATGAAATATAATTTTTTCAAGACTTCTCATTTTTCTCTTTATCAACACTTTTTACTTTCCTCTCTATCAAAACTTCTCATTTCTCTTCTCTCTCTCTTATCCTTTTTTTTTTTTTTTTTTTTTTTTTCTTTTTTTTTTTTTTTATTTTTTTTTTTTTTTTTTTTTTTTTTTTTTTTTTTTTTTTTTTTTTTTTTTTTTTTTTTTTTTTTTTTTTTTTTTTTTTTTTTTTTT